>Ga0209700_104196_pt1 | contig 26362 bp, 10 predicted proteins | sample SiratroredBW_FD_187528 | JGI IMG/M metagenome (GOLD analysis project Ga0209700, IMG submission 187528) | Root nodule microbial communities of legume samples collected from California, USA - Siratro red BW (SPAdes) (version 2) | ecosystem: Host-associated > Plants > Roots > Nodule | place: USA... | reverse complement strand
GTGTTGAAATCGTGTTAAAATTATTAAATATCCAACAAAATATTTTTTGAAGTAGACATTTCACTGAAATGTATCGGACCTGAAGAGATATGTCGAGTTTCGTATTATCCAAGTTAAAATATGTTTTAAGTTAAAACTAATTTTAGTCTCTATATTTTTAGAACAATGATTTTGGTTCTTGTATATAATTGGTGGATTAAGGCAACCAAAACACATTATAGACTAATAGCGACTTGATTTTGATTACCTATTCATGAAGGACAAGTTAAGTTTCAGTGATCGAACTTCCTTCTCAAGGGTTTCGCACCGCTTCAAGACAGCTTGCATGTCAGAAGGAACTGATGGTGTCAAATTTCTTTCCTTTGCCTCAGCCATTCTGCTTCACAATGTTAACATTAGAATAAGCCTTGAAGAGGTTAAAACTAGAACAAATACAATATTACGTAGGATTAGACTATCTGTTTATTTCCACATACTTCCTTGAACGTTCCACTCTACGCTTTTTTGTGGTGTCAACTTTCTCCTCTGCACAATCATTTGGTAAGAGGGTCATTGTCAAATCATGAAAAGAACAGCTTAAAATTCAGCACTTTCTCTAAATAACATAAAATGCTGTTTGACATTGACCAGAAGGGGAAATTTGCGGTAAAATTAAATCTTTGAACTACAAAGAAAAATGTCTACCCTGCAAGATTTGACCAGGTAAAGCTATTTGCATAAGTGTTCATTGAAAGAAAGAGCTATTAGCAAAAAAACTATGGCATTGCTTGCTAATAATGTTGACCTGAGTTTTCTAAAATTAAGGTCAAAAGCTTCACAACAGGTCAAGCAATACAGAGAATCAAAGTTATGAAGTATTCTTTTGAGCAAAGTAACTTCACTTCATATAAAATAAATAGCTACCTGAAACAGCTGATGTTACAGATCCGTATCTTTCTAGACTTTTCCTCTGCATAATTTAACCAGATTAATTCATATTTAAAAAAAAAAAGTTAAAATCTCTTGGTAAAGTCACAATTGAAATAAAATAGGTAATACCTTCCGGTCATCTTTTATATTATCCATTATCTGTTCTCTGACACCTGCATTTCCACAGAAAACAGTGTAATAAAAATAAATGGACATAGAAAGTTAACTAATCAAGAAAAAAAATCATTTTTGACCAAATATGTTTTGTGTAAAGGATTTTGATCTAATATGATATTTGTGTGCTAAGTATGATTGTATAAGAAAACTGAAGTATTTCCTGTGGGGGCTTCAAGTTAGTAGTCACTGCTTTGGTGTATTGACATTCATATAAAATGCTACCAAAATTCAACTGATTTCAATTCCTGAGCATAATGTTCCATCCATATTACTTTTTCCAAAACTTAATAATTAGGCAAGATGTTAAAAGTATGGCTCAAAATGAGGCAGCACGTGCGTGTATCAATCTTTTGTTGACCTCATACAACTGGTGAAAAAATAGATAGAAATACCAAAGCAAATGAATATGGTACAAGAAGTGAAATGAACAATGATGTAGGCAAAATAATGCAACTCTATCATCAAGTAATTTTTATACCTTTAACTCTGTTTTGAGTATTTTCTGAACTTCTGCTCACTCCCACTTGTTTCCACGAGCTTTCACAAAGATTTTGATTTGAATTGCTGGGACCTTCACATGCATCTAAACCAGAAGAGATTACTGGTGCAGCAGCAGAGGATTCACTTTGAGAAGGTTCCCGGGAAGCATTTCCCACATATGTTTGGTTTGTCTGATTTGCAAAACCATCTGAGCCGAAGTAAACTCCAGGATCCTTAATTTGACCAGTAGAGGCTCCTTGCACATTTATTAGCTTTTGATGATTCCAATTTTCTTGTTCTTCACTAAAGCCAGTCTGGAAAAGTGGTTCTTGATGACAAAAGAGTCCATTTAAGCTATCTCCAGCAGCTTCTTTCTCAACTTGGTTCCATAGTCTCTTGCGTTGTAATGTACCCTTTAGCATACTTACACAAGATGATACTTTATCAGCATTAACCAATTGATGAGCGTGGAAGGTAGAAGAAGATGAGTTGGATGGAGACATGAATGATCCCTTTTGGCTTGGAAGCTCACACACAGTAATGTAATCAAAACCATTAAAATTTGCAATTTCTTGTTTGTTAGTGTCCACTACATGTTGAGGGGCCATGCTCATTGATTCCATTCCTTGTTTTGTTTGAGCATTTTGCATTTCAGTGTACCTCCGCCTGCAAATAAGTGCTTCTAAATTTCTCAGACAAATAGTTCATTAACTCAACAACAATGAAGTAAAAATATAAAACTTCAGGATCTAGTGTAACCATAGAAAAACCAACAGATGAACTAATATAGTGCAAGGTGATAATTTGAAGTGCCTCTTGTAAACATGACTTTGAAGAACAGAAATATAGAGGGTGTGTTAATGGTACCTCAATTCAGAGGACCGGCTTCTTGTTACTCTTTGATCACTAAGAAACCATGCCTGCATTAATAATTATACATTGAATGACCATGAAGCTTTGTGAAACTAAAGCTTAAGCAATGAGTTTAGCATATACAAACCTTGGCCAGAAACAGGTCACTGCTAGATTGTAGTTCTCTAACAGGATCTCTGAAAAAAATTGGCTGTCAGAAAAGCAATAATATTGAACTACTTTCTAAATCATATCATTTATTGAATTGCTGACAAAGAAAATCACAATAAAGATAATAAGGAAGAAACAATAAAGTCCAATGGAATAAAATTAGGTTTACAAAGATTTCATCCGTATAGCAGTTTGAGGAAGACTACAACAATTACCCGATTTGAAAATTGATGTCACCTGAAACATCATTGTCCAAAGGGTTATTTTGCGTGTATAATTTGTCATTGTTTCTTCCCTCTGAAGCTACATTAACATGTTGCTGACTAGACACATTATTTGCTAGTTCAGTGGAGATCCTGCAGTTACAACACAATCACAGATTCAAAACAAAACACGGATAAGGACTTATGCATCAGGAAATTCGTGTGTTGTCCCAGAAAATATATAATTTAAGTTTAAAATTTTTGAAACAATGATTCAATGAAGGATGAACCGGAAAACCACAGTTAATTGCAACTGAATATCTTGATTAATACTGTCATGATAGACATACCTTTTTTAATTCTGAAGTTCACCTAATTAATACTAATAAAATGTGTTTCTTTCACTAACATACTCACCTCTTTGATAATCGACTGTTTAGTCCCATGCTTGATGAATTGTATCCCTGATTTAGGAAACAGATATCATCAATTGAAAGAAAGTGAAAGCAGAAATGAAGCATGAAAAAACATAAGGTAAGAAGCATCCAAGTACAAGTTCCATAGTCAAAAAAATGGCTACATAGCATTAATTCATCATCAAGAAAACTGAAGATGTGTCATATTATTTTGTATTTGCAGAAATCACAACAGTACTTGAAGTACAAAGTCAAGCTCAAATATACAGTAGAAAGAGATATGGAGTTCAGGAATTCTTTAGAATCTTGAAAAGAAAATATGCAGCAAAATGGCATCATGGAAATTTTCCTGCTTTGATCTTATACTCAACACAAACAAGAACATAAACAATAAACATCAAAGTAACATGATCATATATCATATGTAGTCGCTTGCCTCTCCATTTGTTAACCAACGTTTAAAGAGTTCCTCACTGTCAGTGCGGAAGCTTTGTGAAACAGCCTTGAAACCCAACATATCCATGGTAGGCACTGGCATACCAATAGGACTCTCCATCACTGTCTTCAGGAACAACTCCTCACTTGAGTTCTTGTATAAGCCAGAAAACCCCCTCCCTTCCATTTCCTTGTGCCTCAGATCAACACTTGAAGCTGCTTGATACTGCTTTCAACTCAACTTTGGTTCAGCCTTTCAGGTTTCACAGCAAAGCTTTCTGCTGAACTCTGTGTCGTATATGATAATATCATCATCCAAAACCAGATGAATAAATAACCTACTTCATTTTTCAAACGTATATATCACTCTCTGAAAATTCAACCCCACAATACAAGCCTCTAAACTCTGTCAAACTAGCAAATATTACTTTATAAAAGGGAGAAAAAAACAAAGAGTTATGAGTATCAGTGCAGAAACTGTTTTATCCAAAAGACTAAAACTAACATGCAACACAGGAACAGGTCCCTGTAACAATTAACACGTGAAACTTCACAAAAACACTTCTACAGAAAAACAAACTGTGGTACGACTCAGTATTTACTTTGTTCCATGACAAGCTTAATAGTAAATTCTTTTTCCCACTAAATTAAACAAATATCAGAACAGTGGCATCTAATAGTGAAAAATAAATTCTCTAAAGATTCTTTGCACCATTCGTTTGTCTCTTGTGTGCAACCAAAGTGGAAATGTTGCGGCGGTAAATGAAGGCTTCAATGGTTAGAAACCGCGTGGGAGTTTAATGGGCAGGTTTAAAAGTAAGAAAAGTTTCTAGCTTTTGAAAGAAGCAAAGAGAATCATTAGATTAAAATAATGAGGATTTGGTCATCTTAAGCACTAAACAAATGGCGCAGGTGGTGCAATTGGAAGAGGTTAGTGTGAAAGGGATGTTGAGGAATATTCATTGGATTTTCTGATTTTAAAATTGGAAGCTGTTGAGATGGCGCTTTCATTGTTGGGTAAGCACCGCAGCAACGTTTTCAAATCTCTTCCAAGAAGTAATTTCTTCATAGGTTGTGAAAATCATTGCTCAGTGATGGTTACATAGTAAAAGATAAACATGTTTCATAAATAGTTGCAGACAAAGATTTACATTTCAAGTTTTATGTTATCATCATTTTTGTGATGAAGTTAAAAATGAAGAGCGTATGGGTAAAAATTTAAATAGAGACTTTATAGTCATAAGCAATTTTTTTTCAGTTTAATGGTAATGCATCAACTAATAAGAAATCATTTGAGAAAGAAAAAAAAAATCTTTTTTAGTTAAAATTAATTTATATATAAAGATGATTTATAAAAACTCTTTTATATTAGTTTTTTTTTTCATGCCCTAAAGATGTTTATAAATTTGCTTATTCAAATACCTTTTTATCTTATTTTCTTACTTTTAAAACTAGTTCATTTATTTTTGTTAACTTATGGTTTAATCAATAGGAATATTTTTTTCAGGACTCGTGTTATTACACTTTCTCTTAATATATAAAAAACTGAGCATTTCAAGATTAGATAAATTATGAGAATCATTAAGTAATTAAATTAGGAGTTTAATGGCTTATAATATTTAATTGTCTCTTAAGTTAAACAGTGTAAAAGTATTTTCTTTAATGGTTCATGTATTCATGTTCCAGACTCAATTTAGTTTTGCTCTATTTTATATGCTTGTATTTTTTGTACTATAAAAATAATAATATTGCATTTAAAATAGCAGTGATCTATAATAATACATGACAAACATATTTTTATTTAGTGATTTTTTTTAATAAATATTAATATTATATGTAGTATTCTTTAACTACTATGGTAACCATAACAAATGTTAGTCGGACACGAAGCAAAATCTTCACATTATTAAAGAAAATTTTGATGTTACACCAACTTATTTCCAATATATGATTTTAACTTTTTATATCTTCTATTATTATAATAGTATATAAGCATACCAGGACCATTTTATTTTGCTATATATACGTATTACGAATTGAACATTGAAAATTATTATCATAAATCCACATTATAATTTCTTATTAATTCAACCCCAGTGAATGACTTTTTTTTAACTATTTTAAAGCGGAGAAATAAAAATATAATCGATTTTAATTAAATTTAAGGCTTAAACATAACCCCTCAATTTTATTTTTTTTAGTTAGTTTTATATTGTTGATTTTATTTTTTAGTCTTTATCTTAAATTATAATTATTTTAATAATAAAAATGAAATTTTAATTAGAATATTTAACGTAATATAAAATATTTTAAATTTGTAATTTAATCAGGTGATGTATTTATTATTTTATACAAATAAAGTAATTAGATATAACTTACTTATTCTTAATATTATTCTTACTTTTTTCATTCAATTAATTACTTTTAACATTATTTTTTAAATTATAATTTCTTTAGATGTTTATAATTTAATTCCGTTACATTTCTCTTGAAATTATAATTATAATTCCGATTTATTGCAATATGATTTTTCTAATACATCATAAAAGTAATAATTATTTAACAAAAGTAATAAAAAATTATTATTTAATATATATATTAAAAATTAAATATTTTCATACGTAATTATCCTAATAATAAAGAATAATAAATACGTTACTTAATCAAATTATGCATAAAAATACTATAGTCATCTTAATTTAAAGCATTGTTTGTTACCTTAATTATTATAATTAATATTTTTTTATTTTTAATGATAAACCCACTATAATTAAAAGTAAGAACTAAAGAAAAACAAGTACGAAAATATTAAATATCCCAAAGTACAAATTTTTTTACAAGAATTAAAACTAAACTGTTCTATTTGTATAGGAGATGCAACATGTTTAAATGTAATTTTAATGATTATGCATCTTAGATTTAAAAACAATATCACTCCCTGAGAATAATTTCCCTCAAACCATCTTGCATTGTATTTGTGTATTCCTGAGTCTCCATCAAGTTCCATTCTTGAGATCGCTGACACAGTTTGTCTCTAATCTGCATGACAAAAAAAAAGTCAATAAAATAATGTCATTTACTGCTTCCTTTTTATTAATATTTTTTTGGCTTCATTATTTTGTGGTCTTACTAAATTGGTTTGACTTTGATTCTTTTTTAAATTAATAATGCTTTGTTGATAGTAATTAAATGATTTTTTCTATCAATCTTTTGCATCACTCATTTCTCCCTAAAATTATTTGCCTCATCTGAAATGGTTTGATTGGTATGTGCATCTTATTTAAACAAACTTTGAAGGTAAAACTTTTGCAAGAGAAACACGATAAGTTACATTGTAGAACATTTGAATTTGGTATCACATTAACTAGTTTGCTTTTACATAATTAATGCTACTTTAGTTTACTTTTCACCTAGCATATAATTTATCATCAGACTTAGACTTTAGTCCTAATAACTCTTCAAATTTAACGGAAAGAAGATGTATATCCTCATTTTTAGACTTAGAAAAGAGATTTATAATAATAGTTTTAAAACAATTTATAATGACAGTTTTAAAATCATAATTCATTCAATCTTCATTTATTAGATAAAATCATTGTCACTTTGCTAATATAATAAAAAAAATTATACTGAGAATTTTGGTAATATAATTTTTTTTTCTTCTCACATAGGTGTGACAACAACCACACTTCTATTTTTTTTTTCTTCTTATGGAGAATAATGATAACATGACAACGCAACAGTATAATAATAGTAATATATTAATAAGGACATAACATTTTTTTTTCTTATAAAGATACAGTAAAGGCAGTGAGTGTTAGTGATATATTCGAAATTATGTAAGAAAAATAACTAAAAGAAATAAGTGAAAGAAAAAGAATTTTACATGACCTTTAACATCTAAAGTGATCAAACAACAATGATTAACCTATAATCATCCTTAAAATTGTTATTTTCAACAAAATTATCACTATCATTTTCTCAGTAACAATTACAAATAAGAAAAATTGTTTTTGTTTCTTCACATTCAAAAATAATCTATTTATCATTATCCAAAATCTAATATAAAATTAAATTAATTATAAAATTGTCATAGTCATCACCTTTTTAAATGATGATTTTTCTTATAATCATTATTATTTATTTTTAACAATGATTATAAGAAATTGTCATTAAAAAGTAACTTCAAATTTTAAAATTATTACCATAATGTTTAAAAGTAATTATTAAAAAATTATCGTTAAAAAGTGTTGAACATCTCATATTACTTAAAAATAAAATTAGTTTATAACATATGAAATAAATTTTATCTTACTAGATGAATTTAATAAGATTCACTTATACTTAAATTTTACTATATTGACTTAAACTAAATTTTACCATTTAACTGAAAAGACATCGAAAATACAATAATAGTTATAATTAATTATTTCCATCAATTCTCTGTTGGCCATTTCTAACACACATTTAGATTAACAATATTAACTCTCAACACCCTTCATCATGTGAGTTTTAGGATATTAAGAAGTGAAAAATATATTCTGTCACAAAATATTGTGACTGGTAATTCATAAAATCTTGTACCCAACTTTCGGTAGAATAAAATATAGTGGAGCAAGTGTATGCTGCACACTGACGTGTTTACATACATACACATACCTAAATACAGATGAATGAATATTATACTAACTATGATATATATATATATATATATATATATATATATATATATATATATATATATATATATATATATATTATGATTAACGAGCAATTATATCAGAAGCAGCCTGGTTGCTTGCAACATCAATTTTGGTTACGTAACTGGGGAACAAAAACAAGAGAACATGGTTAAGCACCTCTCTTAATCATGCAACTCTTGCAGGCAAATTAATCAATATGCTACTTGCATCCTTCGTAGCTAATCACAACAAATCTTCAAATAAATATTCCCTTCCAAACAAAAATGTGCTTTTAGTTTTCATATTGGTCAATGATCCTATTTTTCTTATCGATAAATTCAATTCTTATTTACATGCATAAAAAAAGTTCTACTTCAATTTAAAAAGTGTATACTAAAAATTATCTATATTTCTTTTCTAATATAGTAATATATTTTTATATTTTAAATTTAATTCAATCTTACAAAATCAGTTTGTAAGTTGAGATTTATATTTATATATATTTTATTTATCTCTAATTGACATGAAATATCTCAATATATCTCCTTCGTATATGGGACTACATGTTTTATAGTGGTCCAATAGTAATCCGATAACATGATCGGATAATATATAAAAAAGTTTTATTTCATTTAAAAGTTTATACTATACATAATTTATAAACGTTTTTTTCTTAATATGTTAAGATGTTATCATTATAAAATCCTAATAGAGTTATTTTAAAAAAAAAATAAACTTTAAGTCTAATTCAACTTTATATATCTGACTTATAAAGTGATAACTTATATATTATATATGGAAAAATTTTATTTTTAATTAATGTAGGATCTTCAACTTAAACTACATATTTAATGGTCTAATATGTCTTAGTATAGGATCTAATTAATAAGTGAACTTTAAACCTAAATCAATTCTACCAAACTAACTTCCAGTGTGAGATTTTTAACACTTTTTTATTATATTTTTTATAATAAACCATAGAAATCAGCTTGCATAACATGGACCCCTTTGCATGTGATTACAGTTATGGTAGTTTTTGCATGTTTTAACTGATGCATGGTGAGACAGGGAGAGAAGAGAATTGAAGATAAAAAATGGAATATATTTTGTGTCGTGCAGGCATAATTAGTGGAAGAAATGGAGAGACTTTGATTGTGAATAATATATTGGTGTGAAGTTTGAATATGAAAGTCAAAGTATGGAACGGCATCTTAAGGAGAAGGAACATTTGGTTCATCCGGCACAAGTTACCTAATTTTCGAGCAAAAAAAGACAAGGCTGCTCTTTTTGGCTTTGAAACTGTGACAGCCACTGATAGTAATTAGTCATAATTAATTATTTCATTAATCACCAATTAGTACTAATACACCCTCCACTCTTCATCGGTCGGCACCGTTTTGTTTCATTCGTCACAGAGGTTGACCTACACACCAGTATCTATCATTATTCACACTTTTCTTTTCTTTTTTGGTTTTCTTCTATATTATATAAGTCTAAAATATCACTGTTCATAATTTGTGTTTGTTTGTTGAAAATTTTATCTGATTACTTTATTAGATTTTCTTTTTTCTATTCATGACACTCGTACACTTTATTTTTAAATAAACTTTAGCAGAAAAAAAATATTTCGTTTAGTCCTTATCTTACAATTATTTTAACGTATAATTACTTTCAATTTAGTCTCCCAGCCTTTTTTATAATAATGTTGTAAAATTGCACTGATGGAAGATACCAAAAGTAAATTACACTAAATAAATATTATGTGTAGCAAACTTCATTTCAAGGAGAAATAAATCCGTATCCAAATTTTTAAATTAGTTAGGAGATGGTAATTATATATCAATTATGTTATCATATTTATTCTTATTTTAATTATATTTATTCTTATTTTATTTACTATTTATTTTGAAGTCTATGTAATTATTATTATTTTTTTGTTATTTCACATTGATAGGAATAAATTGTATGTTTATTTATTAAGTTTTTGATAATATCATATTTTTTATATTTTTATAAAAATATTTAATAAATATTTGGATGAGTTTTTTTATTATTGGATTGGAACGAGATGGATATAACTTTTTACAATAAAAATAAAGAGATATAATCAAATTATTACTTATTTTGTTACTATATTATTAGACTGTTAGGAAAATATTAAAGATTAAAAATTATTATTAAAATATAAATAAATGTATAGGGACAGGAATACTTTAATCTTTGTTCTGAGAATTTTGAAAAGAAACATTGTCTCACATTGATTAAATCCAATACAGAGGTTGATTTCATTCAATGTATGAAATGCAGTTGAAAAAGGTAATACCACGAAAAATTTGCAATATGACGGAAAAATCGGTCGGCAAATCCAAATTATTCTTAGTTTTTCAAAAAGAATCAAGATATTTTTTTTTAGTTTCTCGTGTCTTTCTTTTTTTTGTTTGCTAACGGCTTTGCCTTTTTTTCTTGAGTTCTAACTACCATTGCAGATCCCTTTTTCTTTTGAGGAGTAATTTGATTCTCGTAATCAATTTGGCATCTCGTGTAAATCAAAATTCAGTTTGTTGAAGTTTATAAATGAACTGTGAAAACTCATCTCTCAAATTGCCTCTGAAAAGAAGAAAAACTGGAATATAATTGTTCCCTAAATATATAGTGAACAGAAAAAATCAAAATCTTCAAATCTATAACGATTAGAAAAGATTTGATCTAGTGAAGTTGAGTTTCCAAAAAATAAGGATCAAATATGATAATGGGTAGTTTTTATATCAAAATATAACGGATTCAATAACAATACATTTAAACTTTAAATTTTAAATTATAAATATTTACAACAAAATGTGGCCTTCTGCTATTGAATGATAAGTCCTTTTTAGTTGATTGATGAAGGTATTAAATAGGAGCTAATGTATAGAGTTCTAAAATAAAAGATGTGACATCCTTATTTGAAGTTTGAATGTGTGACAACTACATTGTAGTTTCCGGGACGTTTATGTTGTTTTGGTCTGTTATAACAAAATTTAGTAACCCATCTAATATTTTCAAATTTGTTTTTATTTGCTTGTTAAGTTTGCACAACCTTTACAAACTATACACAATGTGATCATTTACGTTTTATATATTAATGCTTCTATAATTACCAAATTTATTATCAATTATTCAATTAGAAATTATAAGCATCTAATTATGATAAAATATAAAGACTCGTATTTTGGGATAAAAATTGTTAATGGTTAATATGTACTAGTACAGAATATTTCTAAACTTTTTTTTATTGACAATGGGAGAGAATACTCCACAACAAATTTATACCAAAATTGCATCATAATTTTATGTTTAGATTATATCACATATTTACGCACCTAAACCGAGCTAAAATAGAGTATAAGAGAAGATTTTGAACCTAACATGAAGCATGAAGATTTTATGGAAGCCCCTCACAGAAGGTAAGGAATTGGGTGACCCTAAAATCTGCTACAACTTCATTTTTATGAAAGGGAAAAAAGGCTAGTTAGTGATTTAACCATAAAACAATCGAGCTAATTATATAGCCAACAAAATTCTCCATAACTGCACCATAATTTTTCACTCACCCACACAAAATAAATTAAAAATGCAAGACACATATAAGACAACCCTACACCTTTCAGGGTCTGCTACAGCATCCTCAGGCCTAACACAAAATGGTGTATACTTGCTATCCCTGTAACATTGAGATCAAGGATATACCACAATCAATCACTAGCTAGTATATCTCATCATCAGGAATTTCAGGGTTCAGGAATTTCCTAGGGTCTTTACTTATCTCTTCATAGTTTAGTGTTGATTTCACCCTCTCTGGCACTGGCATGAGAGGAATAATTCTATCTCTGTCGATTACACCATCAATAATTCCATATTCAACTGCTTCAATTGGAGACATGTATTTATCCCTATCAATATCTTTCTGTACTTGCTCAAATGAGCGTCCAGTGAAACCTGATATAATTCTTGTGATATTATTCTTGTTGTGCATAACTTCTTTAGCTTGAATTTCTACATCTATAGCTTGTCCACTAGCACCTCCAAGAGGTTGATGAATCATAATTCGTGTGTTTGGCATAGCAAAGCGCTTGCCTTTGGTGCCACCACCGAGGATAACAGAAGCTGTTGATGCTGCAATTCCAAGTGCAACAGTGGAAACATCGGCCCTCACAAGCTGTACGGCGTCATAGATGGCCATTGTAGCACTACATTAAAAACAAGCAAAGTAAATAAGCAGAGAAAAGGATTAAGCAATCAAACAGAACAAGGGTTTGCAATGAAAAAGCCACCATGCAGAGAAGATTGGTATTCAATCATTTAACAAAGGAAATCCAACAGATGCTCATAACTCCAAGCAAATCTATATTCTGTACAGACTTCCAATTAATTCTCGTAGCTTCCTAATATCATAAGGGACCAATTTGTCAACCCAATATGAAAGGAACCTTATGGTTTAATCAAAACATTACTTAAATTGTGTTTGTTTCAGTTTCTAGACCCCAGGCATCTGTTGAAGAAAATGACACCAACTACATGGATTGCTTTAATGTGCATAGGAACATGTGCAGACTGAAAAAAAAAAAAAAAGGACTTAGCCAGCCCAACAACAAGCTCTTGTCAAACTTTCTGATATGGCCTTAGTTCTCATTAGTACTAGAATGGAGAAAGACAAGTGTATAAAAGCAAAAGTAACCAAATTAAAGGAATAGGTGAAGAGAAAATCTAAACCAAAGTGGTGATCTGGATTCTCTTTGAACATACACCAAAGCCATTCCTTTGTACTAAGAGGTGTCAATACAAATATGTCCTTCAAAATTCCAGCATTCCCCTCCAACAATAGGCACCACATAATAAATAATAGAAAACATAGCACAGCCAAACTGACTTGCCCAAATCATTTGCAGCAAAAGATAGGTCTCTACATCCTAAAATTTCCCAAAACTAAAATCTTTTAAAGATCAGAGATTTGAATATTTCAAGGCACGTGGCTTACATGCTGCTGGGGTTTGTTCACAGGTTAATTCCACTACAACATCAAAACAAGACAGAGCATGGTGCAACTAATATACCACCACAGGAGGGAAAAGCTTCCCCTTTCATCAAACTGTAATAAAGTAATGTGAAAACGGGACATAAAGGAAGGGGTTATCTGTTTTTTCCCTGAAATAAAAATGACCACCTAACAGTTTGGAGTCCCTCAAGCACATCAACTTGTAAAAACTAGAAAAGTTATGAGAGAAAAAAATAAAAAAAAATAAATAAAAATAAAAAAAATAAAAATAAAAAACTGGATTATTAGATTATCATAACAAACAAGACGAAGATACCAAGTCATGAAATGTTATAAAATGGCTGTAAGCCATGATTAGAACCAATCCCTTATATCTGAGAGTACAAAAACCGAGTATAACTTATATAAACCCGGTACACCTCAAACCATTTTAGTCTCGCTTAAAACAAGGTGACATTTTGCAATTATTGATGAACATATCAATTGAAAACTAAAACATAAGGCAAAGGAACCTAAAAGTTTCTAGTCGGGAACAATATGTCCTCCTTAAACAGCAAACTCCAAAGGCAAAAGTAACAACTAAGCAAAACTCTTCAACAGAAATTAGAACAAAATTTGCAATGCCACAACTAAAATAGAAGAATAATATCATCAACATATGAAGACCATTCAATAGGCTTAACATTGAATAATATAAACTGCAGGCAGGAAAATAAAAGGCATTTCACTATGAACAGCCCAGTGAAGGGTTTACATACACCAAAATAATCTATCAGAAAACCAATAAGAAAAAGGCATAAAGCCCATCCCAAATTATACATGAACTCCCTTGTTCAATCAAACAAGCTTGTTCATGTTTCTTGTTAATTTCATTCAAAGCAAACTTCAACTAGGAGCAGTATCATCAATTAAACATTCCATTACCAGCAACCACCACTACAAACAGTAATTAAACACAATATTTTTTTGGTTCATTAAAGGTATCCATATAATGTTCGAGATACTATCAGACATTAAATGTAAAAACTCGCCCCAAGCTAGAATTTCCAAACCTTAATTTGTCAAGTTGTGAAAGGTTAGCTTCTTCCTCTTCCCTTAGACCTAAGTTTGGTTCTTAAGAGTTGCCATCTATCCCTAATTCTCCATATCTACTCAGAAAAATCAATTAAATGAGAAAAAAAAAGTATTTTTGTTCCTACCCTTTGAACTTCCATTCATAATACCGACACTTTACCATACACATTTTCATTACCATTCTAAAAAATAAGAAAAACCCCACAACCAAAACCTCATCTAACCTGAGAGAACCACCAGTGGAATTAATAAAGAGCTTTATATCCTTAGTGGGGTCTTGGGCGTCCAAGAGCAGCAACTGACTCATAACAGCATCAGCCACAAAATCATCGATGCTGCTCCCGAGGAATACGATTCTCTCCCTCAGCAGCAGCCCCATCACGTCGCCCTCCGCCCCTCTCGCGGCCGTCGCAGGCGTCTGCGGCGCGGAGAGCTGGAAAGTGAGACTGGGAATTTGAGATTCGGACCCAAAGTTTGGGCTTTTGGAAGGAATTGGCGAAGCCGTGAAGACGCATCGTGGTGGGGTTCTGATGGGTTTGGAAAAGCGCGAAAAAGAGAGAGAGGGTTTGGGGGAGAAAGAGGAAATGGGGGTCTTAGGGTTTAGGGAAAGGGTGCGAAGGGAAGGTGAAGGGTGAGAGGGAGAGATTGAGAGCAAATCCATGGTGTGAAGAGTGAAAGAGTGTTGGAGAAGTGGAGAGGGAGGTTTCAGAAAGTGGTGGCTATTTCCTTGGTTAGATAACACTTTTTTTTTATTTCCGGAATTTCTTAAATAATAGTTACTTTTTTATTGAAAAAACTAAAAAAAGTGAAAAAGTTAATATTTTATTTGAAAAATATGCTAACTTGGTTTTTTTTAAAAAGGCCCTAGAATAAGTAATTCTCTCTTGCACTGTTAATTATATATATATAAGAAAAAAGGATTAGTATAAGACTAAATTTTTTGTTGAAAACGATGTTTATTTAGTATTTAATCTATATTAAAGATGATTTTTTTTTTATAAAGAAAACTTAGTTAAGCTAATATTGCTTCTGAGCGGAGTACATTGCATTTCTTGGGAAGTTTATTTATTTATACATAGGATGTTTGATTTTTGATACATAATAAGTTGTTTGATTTATTATTTGATGCTTTTATGGAACAAAATGTCAACAATCAATTCATCTAAGTTGAAGACATTTTAAATATCATTATTTGGATGTTGGAAGATTTTTTTTAATGCATTAAGGAAAAAAAATTAAAGATTTTGAAAATAACTTTTAAGTTAACGATTTTTATCAGATAAAAAAATATATACTATTTAATTGCTTGCTTGTAAATGTTAGTTTGTTTTGTTTTAGTTTGTTGTGTGAACATTTGTTTGTTTTGATTTTATTGTTTTGTTGTGATTTATAAATATTGTCATTATAAGTGACTAACGTTGATTGAATAAACTAAGTAATATTAAGAAATTTAGTTATCTGAATAAAACAAGCCATGAGTGTTTACAAAAGGAATGGAAAACCCAAAAAAAAAAAATTAAGGATTTTACTATATATGACTTTAACTAGTGCATGGGTTATGTAATTATTATTTTTTATGATGAATTAAAAAATAAATAAAGTATATATATATATATAACACTTAATAAAGGATATTTAAAAATATTTTTAAATATTTTTTGTGATTTCACTCTATGTTCTGTAACTACTTTTTAATTGTGATAACTATAATAATTAATAAAAGAGGTTTTTCTTAACTTATTCTATATATAATTTAACTTTTTTTACTATGATAATTATTACATTAACTATTTTTTTTAATCACATTAATGATTTTGATGTGTTGTACTAGTATAATGTAATAGCAATATATGAGGAAATATGATTGTTTATTGTACACAAATTATTTTTCTATTATATTTTTTTTCTATAAAGTAATACACATCTTTCTTGTTTATTCTTAATATAGGTAGTTTTTCTTAAAAAAAGCACTATATTGCAATATATTCTATCATCTTCTTTCATTATTTATCTCTTAATTTCTCTCATCTTTGCTATTTACCTCTCTCTTCTATTTTTCGCTTCCTCTATACACAACAAATATTTATATGCAAACTATTTTTTTCCATTACGTATGTACCCATAACAATTAATTTGATTAATATATATATTATTTAAATGAAACCTCGTGAACTCTTTTAAATTTAACGCAATATTCAGTAATAATAATAATAATAATAATTTTATTATGAGAAAGAAAAATCTGATGCTTCTATATTTAAAAAAAAAAGAGAGATAATGATGATTACATACAAATATAGTGGATTGTTTATAATATGTTTATATTTAACAATGATTACATACAAATATGTTTATAATATGTAATTGATTTTGATATATACGTAGTTTATATTGGTTTTTTAATAAATTTGAAATATAATTAAGAGTAAAATAGATATATGAAATACATTTAACAAAATGAATTCTCTCATTATGTATCACTATAAATAATTATTGTAGTATTCTTTGTTTACATATTTATAAAATATTAATATTTAAATAAAATAAATATTTGACATCGAATATATTTTTCCTAAAATCTGATTATTGACAAATAAGATATTGTCATTATAATTTTAATGTTTATAACATCAATTATTATATTTAATGTTTAACTAAAAAATATATTAAAATGTAATATATACTACATAATAATTTATTATTCAACTTATATCCTTAACTACTAATTTTCAAAAAAATTATACAATAAAAAATAATTATTGGAATAACATATAATAAAATTTAGATACATGTAATAATTTAAGATTTGTATTTTATTTTAATTATTAATTGAAATAAATTATATAAAACACAATATCTGTACTTAGTACTACAATTTTAAAAGTTACATTAATTATTAAAATTAAATACGAATAATATTAATTCGGCGGATTTATTGTTCCTTAAATACATTTAAGAGCTTTAAGTTAAATTGCAGGTCAAAAAATCATTATAAAAATCAATAAGTTTACTGTATATAATAAATTATAATTTAATAATAGTATAAGTATTTTTAAATTAAATTTTTTATTTGATAGAATATAGTAAAATTAGTATTATATATATATATAATATTTCTAACATTATTTTGTTCCATTTTAATATTACTTCTGAGTCCACCTTTTATTCCTTTATACTATGATTATATAGTGACTTCGCCACAAAATTTAGTGAGAAAAAGAGAGTATTAAACGGTGACGTTCACCTAAAAATCAATTTTCATGGAATGACCTAAAAGTTTTCAAAAATATCTTTATATACTGGTATCAAATTTGTATGTTTAATTTTACTTAGTATGATACTAAAGATAATTTGGATATTACATAAAAAAACAATTAATGTCTTTTTTTCATTTTTATCAAATCAATATATATATATATATGATATATGTGTGTATAATTTGTTTTACTCATTTATCTTTTTTCATTATTTTTTATTTAATTTAAAAAAATTTATTGTTTATCATATTTTTCTTTCTTTTCTTATTTTCCCAATTTTCACTCCATAATTCCAAAATAGTGTTAGAATGTTTGCACTTGAAAATGCAAAATAACAAAAACATGAAAATATGTGTGAAAAACATAAAAACAAAAAAGTCAATTACACATATTTGAAGAAAAAAGCAAATTCAAAATCATATTATATTTTAGATATAGAAATATTATCAAAATATGTACCATTATATTAAAAATATAATAAATTACATTCTAAATATTTTAATAATATTTAGATTTGATCGATTATATAACTATTTAACTAATTGTATTTTAAATATATTATGTTTCAATTTTTTTATTAATATATACATTTAATAATAATAATAACAATAAATCTATTAAATATAAGTAAAATAAAATTATTAATGATAAAAAATTATTTTTCTTCATTTATTTTTGTTCTTTTTATACATTTTTATTTCCTTTTTTATTATTTTACTTATAAATATTAACACGCTATTAAAATAAATAATATTTAATCAAGTTTTAACTCTTCCACAAATTTAAGTATTTTTAATTGATTTTTAGTTTTTTAATTGAATATTAAATTTTTTATATCTTTTAATTAAATTTTTGTTATTTATTTTTTGCATTAACTTAAAGACGGGACTATTATCTTATTAGGTTTGTATCCAAGTAGATTTTAGTGTATAATATAAAATTATTATATTAAAGTTAATATAAAATGATAATAAACTTTTATTATTTGAATGAAAAATATGTTAAATATTGATATTGTTATTATTTTCATGTGATCACTATCATGTTATTATTCAATATATTTTTTTTTCAATTAAGGTGATAAAGTTTTTCTGTTAATTTTACATTAACCTTATCCTTTTATATGAATCAGAAATCCTCACATCTTTTAACACGACAAATAGATAATAGAATTTCTGTATAAAATAATAATCATATTATCTAACTAATAAAAAACTTAAACAAATGAAACTTAATTAAAAAATATTAAAATTTTAAATAGTCAATAGATCAAAAAATATTTAATAGAAATTTAATTTAAAATAATCACATTTAAGAGGAATTTAAAATTTAATTAAGCCAAATAAAGAGTACAACTTACAAGGTAAATATATTAATAAATGCTAATGAGAAGATTAATATTAATTTTAAATTTAATCAATACGTATTTAATTATATCATATGTATAAAAGTGCTCTATTAATTAGGGAAGTGTCTTATAAGTCAAATACACTCACATATGGTAATATTATTAAAAAAAGATAAAATAGGAAATAGTGTAATCATTTTAGCAAGATAGAAAAAAAATTATTACATATGTGTATTTTAAAGATAGTGCATAAATTTAGGTTTATTTTAAAAAGAGTATAAATACTAAATTTCTACTATCAAAATGTTTAATTATTTCAACAATTATAGAAGCTACAAATAAACTAAGTTTGAATTAATTAACAGTGTAAGAAAGTCTACATTATCCATAGTGGTAAAATCAAAAGTTACAAAAAAATAAAATTTTGTATTTTATTTAAAAAAAAAGTCAGAGTATTTAGCTGTTACTTTTCTTGGACATTCAATTTTGGTCATTCTCTTCTCTCACCAGCTGTAACAGCGGTTGACCTCACACCACCCACCACTCTTCTTCTGTTTCTTTCTATTTGTTGTTTTTTTCCCTCAAACACGACAAGCAAATCAACTTTGATCAAATGCTGATAAAATTCAAGGGTCCCCTCTCATAGATCTTCCTTTAGGTCACTGTTGCATCTCTTTCCTTTTCTCCAACGCCACGTTGCTTTGGTCAGTCACAACCTTTTTTTATTCCTTCTTCCATTTTCCAGCTTCTTTCCTGGATCTGCAATTTCCCCCCCTCCCCCATTTGTTGTCTTATTGCAATTTTCAATTTTTCTTCCAAAGTTTGATCATTTTTGTGTTATCACGGAACCCCATTACATCAAAAACCAGTTTTGAAGTGAAAAAGCAAGCATTTCTAGGGAGTTGTATCGTATATGACGTTGGTAGGATCAGTTCTGAGCAATGCCGTGTGAAATGGGGAACTTTGTTTTTCTTTGTGATACCAAAGATTTTGGACTTGTTTGTATGAGTTTTTGTTTAGATTCTGTGAGCATGTACTTATGGCATTGAAGCTTCTAAGGGACAAAAAATGGAACTTACGTGGAAAGGGTGGTTATGGAGTGTGTGCAGGTTGGAGGGAAATGATTGATGGAGTCCACTGAGCATGGGCGCGTGTCAGTTAGAGAGTTCCACGCGAATGGAAGCCGCATGGTTGCATCAGAAGTTGAGGCCAAGCTTGATCAAGGAAATATTCAAGAAGCAGAAGATTCGTTGAAAGAAGCATTGTCACTCAATTTTGAGGTTTGTTTGTTAATACTCCCACACCTTACTAGCTTGTGTCAGCCATTTATTTGTGTTGCAAAATATTCCCTATTTCCCCCTTTGTTTCCCTTTTATGACCTTTGGTGGCAGCTGCTTCTGGATTGTGCATTTCATATTTTCAAATAGTAAGAAGAAAAAATCGAGGGCCAAATTGTCACTTATATTTGTTGCAGGAAGCTGATCTTGATGGCAAATGGTTGCGATAATTATCTTTGAACTTTTTTGAAGTGTTAGAAGTTAGCATGTACTTATTACTCGTTCATCATGTTTGCTAATTAGACTTCATTATGTTGTCTTGATTTATGTTTCTGGTTTGGAGCAACATTTAGATTTATAGGAATAAGGTCTGCCTTATCTAGCATGCAGTTTTTGTGTGTCGTAGTACTCATTATTCTTATGTGAGCATCAAACATATCATGGATTGCGATTTGTAATTATAATTGGATTTCATGAAGCTACAAAAAATATGTCAATACAAGAAATAGACCTCATAATCTGTACTGTGTAAATTTGATACAAATGATATCTTGAATGTTTGTATATGAAGATATTGCATGCATTGATTCTTGGCACTGGATTGGAGCAGCTGTTTTTGGGGAGAAATTAATCAGATCATTGAGTTTTGTCCTGATGTTACTTTTAAAACCTTGCAGGAAGCAAGAGCTCTTCTTGGTAAGTTGGAGTATCAGAGAGGTAATGTAGAAGGTGCTCTTCGTGTGTTTGATGGGATTGATCTCCAAGCTGCCATACAGCGGTTGCAATCTTCCTTTTCTGAAAAAACACCGGTCAAGAAAGGTCGTGCTCACACCGAATCAGTCTCAGTCTCTCAGCATGCTGCTAGTTTGGTGTTTGAAGCCATCTACTTAAAAGCCAAGTCTCTGCAAAAACTGGGGAAATTTACTGGTATCATATATAACCTTGACTGTTGAAAGTTGTTCTCCACCTTACCTTTACTTTCATAATATTGCTTTTTCTTCTAGAAGGGAATGTTTTCTTAATCAGAATGGACATATTGAAATGCTTGTTTAATGGATTTATGCAGAGGCTGCTAATAATTGCAAACGTATACTTGATGCTGTTGAGAAGATATTTTATCTGGGTGTTGCTGATATTCAAGTGGATAATAAATTGCAAGAGATAGTCAGCCATGCAGTAGAGCTCCTTCCAGAGCTTTGGAAACAAGCTGGTTGCTATGACGAGGCAATCTCTGCTTATAGGCGAGCCCTACTTAGTCAATGGAACCTTGATAATCATTACTGTGCAAGAATTCAGAAGTCATTTGTTATCTTTTTGCTATACAGCGGGGTGGAGGCAAGTCCACCTAGTTTAGCAGTTCAGATTGATGGATCATATGTGCCTAAAAATAATCTTGAAGAGGCTATTCTGTTATTGATGATTCTTTTGAGAAAGTTTAGCCTTGGCAAGATGAAATGGGATCCTTCAGTCATGGAACACCTTACTTTTGCACTTTCTGTATGTAGCCAAACATCTATTTTAGCAAAGCAACTTGAAGAATTGATGCCTGGAGTATACCATAGAATTGATTGTTGGAACACTTTAGCTTTATGTTATAGTGGAGCTGGACAAAATGACTGTGCTCTGAGCCTGCTAAGGAAATCTTTGCACAAACATGAAGGACCAAATGACCCTACATCATTATTGTTAGCAGCTCGGATCTGCAGTGAGGATCCCCATCTTGCTGCTGAGGGAGTGAACTATGCACAGAGGGCAGTCAATAATGCTCATGACCAAAAGGAGCATTTGAAAGGCGTTGCTCTTCGGATGTTAGGACTTTGTCTGGGAAAGCAAGCTAAAATTGCCTCCTCTGACGTAGAGAGATCTCACCTTCATTCCAAAGCTTTGGAGTCATTGGTAGCAGCAATCAAATTGGAGCCAAACAATTCTGATCTGATCTTTGAATTGGCTGTTCATTATGCACAACAACGAAATTTGTCTGCTGCTTTGCGCTCTGCCAGGCATTTCTTTAATCAAACAGGTGGTTCTGCGTTGAAATCTTGGAGATTGCTTGCTCTAATTTTGTCTGCACAGCAAAGATACTCAGAAGCTGAAGTGGTGATAGATGCTGCTTTAGATCAGACTGCAAGATGGGAGCAGGGACCACTGCTTAGGCTGAAAGCAAAGCTGAAGATCTGCCAATCACGACCCATGGATGCTATTGAAACCTATAGATACCTTCTTGCATTGGTTCAAGCCCAGAAGAAATCCTTTGGGTCTTTCCAAATTAGTTCAAAGGTAAGATTCCTTTAGGTCTTTGGATAGAGGAGACACACAGGACAGATTGGACAAGTTTTATTTTGGATTGTAATGTATTAGATGAAAAAAGTCTTTAATCAATTTTGACCCATTAAAAATTTAATTAAAAAAATATGATCCATCTTGATTTATTTGATAGAAATTCAACCCAAAGCAATCTACCCATAAAAATAATATATTTAATAAATAAAAAGTAAATTTTTAAAATTATATTTTTAAATAAAATTTCAAAAATATATTTTGTTAGACAAATTTAAAAAATATATTTTTTGAAGTAAATTTAAGAAAGATTAATTATGAAAAGAATTAATTAGAGTGATTTTGATCCATTAAGTATTGATGGAAGGAGCCATTTGATTTTTTAAAATAGTAGATGGATCATTAACTTTCCACATAATTAAATGAATGGATTTCATGGGATCTTTTTGTTTTATATTTTTGTAACGGGTGGATTGGATGGATGATGGATGAATAGATTGCTCTGCCACACTTAGTTTTTCGGATAAAAACTGTTGAATTTTTTTGATCTGGGATCGCAACACACCTCTATCTAACTAGGATTGATAATTTGGTAATGTGGAGATTGTAGGTCTGATGTTTTTATTTTGCATTGCTCTAGGAAAACTGCAGGCCAAGTAGGTCTGAATTTTTTTGTTAAAGTGCTACTTTGGTCCCCATTTAATCATGATCTGTGATTTTAGCCCTTTTATTTTTTTTTCCCATGATTTATAGTCTCTACAATTGAGAAAATCTGCAATTTTTTTCCAATCTCTAATTTTGCATACTTCTACATTTTACATTTTAATTAATTAAATTATGTTTTCATGGTACCAAAATAAATGAAATAGAAGTATGTAAAATTACAGATGAAACCAAACTTGTGAAATTTTCTTAAATTTGGAGACTAAAATCTCAGGAAAGAAATAGGGAGACCAAAGAAGGACCAAAATTGCAATTTAGCCTCTTTTTCAAAAATGTTATTGCATTTTGGAAAGCTGCATGGCGACCAAAATAAGTATTTATGATAAGCATTGAGACTATCTTAAATTTGGCCTAAGCCCAACTTAATCCTAAAAGTTAAGTCATGACACTACAGAAGCCACAATTATACTTAGAAACCAGTAGGCTTTATGAACCCCACAACACATTCTCATTCTACCAATGTGAAAAGTATTGTACATTGTAATTGGATCCTACATCTCACCATACACCACAGTTTCAGCATGCAAGCTGGGTCCTTTAAACAGTGTTGTGAACATTACACCACGGTATCACCACCCACTTTGCTTGTTTACAGCTAAGAAACATGGTGAAAAACTCCAATATCAATTAATAAGAACAGTGAGAGAACCACACCACAATGTTTAGCCTTTGTAGTTAGATACTCCAAGGCCTTGTAAACCTCAAATTGAAATCTCATGCATCTAATATGGAACTCAAAGTTCCACACCTTGTAATTGGATTTTAACAGTTTCCTCTAAATTCTGTCAGTTGAAGGCACTTGAAGAGGAGATTCCTATTGTGCAAAATGATACTCCAAAGTACAGTTCTATCCATTTTAGATTTGACTTAGAAGAAGTTAAAGATGTTAATTACCAAACAAAATTTGCAGTAGCAAGCATTCTTAGTGTTACAAAAGGGTAACCTGAGTAAAAAAGTTGAGTTGGTTTTGTGTAGATGGCTGTTGTCTGTGAAGAAAAAAATGTATAGGAAAGACGGTTGCTTTTATACATTTCTTTTATGCTGTTCTTATGGTCGGATATTTCCTTTTGATTGTCATTTTGTACACTGAGTTTTAAGTGCTTCCTTCCTCTTTCTTTCTGGTTTTATTGAGAAAGTTTTTGGTTGATGGGGAGAAAGGAAAGAAATGCCCCTCCTCCTCTCCCCAACTGAGATGTTTATTGCTTCATGGGACTTCAGCTATAAACTGTTGATTTCGAAATCAATGACTTCAATTTTGTCAACTCGTTCCAGGTTTTGGATGATAAAATAAATGAATTTGATATTTGGCATGGTCTGGCAAATTTATATGCTAGTCTTTCTCATTGGAAGGATGCTGAAATCTGTCTACAGAAGGCGAGGGAGTTGAAGAAATACTCTGCAGCAATAATGCACACTCAAGGCAAGACCAAAACCTTTGTGTTGTTTCAAGTTTCCTATCATTACTTAACAAAATTAAGAGCATTTGTTAGATAGGCAAAAGCTTTTATTGGGTACCATATTGAATCCATAATCCTATCAGCTTAAGGCTGGATCCACATGCCATCCTTAAAATTTTAACACTTTATGAATATATTGAGGGGATCTTTATAGAACTTTATATGTTCCTGTGTGCTTTGGCAGGTGTTTTGTTTGAAGGACGCGGGCAAAATGAAGAAGCTCTTCTTGCTACTATTAATGGTGTACTAGTTGAACCAAACCATGTCCCATGCAAGATTTTGATGGGTGCTATGATTCAAAAAGTGGGTCCGAGGTATTTGGCTGCTGCTGCAAGAAGCTCAGTGTCTGATGCAATCCGAATAGAACCCACTAAACGCATGGCTTGGTATTACTTGGGATTGCTTTACAAGCAAGATGGCCGAATAAGTGATGCCGCTGACTGCTTCCAAGCAGCTTCAATGCTTGAAGAATCTGACCCCATCGAAAGTTTCAGCTCTATACTTTGACAGGATTCAAGTCAGCAGTGAGATTTATGTCATAATGTTTTTGGGTTGATATGTCATCTGAGTTCAGTGGCTCACATTGAAGAGTTTTGGAAATTTATTCCTTTTTTTTCATTTTAAATTATTGTCTTCACAAACTAGGATCAAAGAAAAGGAATTAAAAAAAATATATAGTAAATAAGATAAAAAAAAAAATGGGATTGATGCTAAACTGGTTGTGGGATGGATGAATTGTAAAGAACTTCTTGGACTAGCAGAGAGATATTAATGTTGTAAATATCTATTGAGCAGTATCATTGTAAGGATAGTAGAGATTCAGCTTTCTTCTTTGTGTTTTAGTTTGTTGGCTAGATCTACAAAACACAGAAACTGTTCTGTTATGTACATTTCTATAATTTTTTTTTTATCTTTGAGGATGTTTCATATTTATAAGTATTAAGCCCTGAATATTTTCTCCTTGCAATACACGGCGACTTCCTGTCTAGTGCACCTTAAAAATAAGCTTTGATTTTGTTTCGATGAATTTAATGCTGTGATTGATAATTAGAAATTAGAGAGCTTTTTTCAACAGCTCACTTTTGTCACTTTGCAAAATGAATAGTCCAAAAAGAATATTATGTTAGATAATTATGTTTAGCTTAGATGTTTGAATAACTTAAAAATATGTTTAGCTGTTTTAATTAATATGTTTAAGTAAATTAAGAATGAAATTTTAATTTCTTTTAAATGCAGAATGATTTTTTTGAGAAATTGAAATATAATATTTGTCAGATTTTGATAAAAAAAATACTATTAGTATATAAAACAACTTGACAAATGATATATAAAAAAAAAGTCATTCATGGAAATTTGAAATATATATACACACATACACATTCATGAGTAAAATTTTGTAATAATTTTTATAATTAAAATTTTAAAATCATTTATTTACTCGTAAGTAAAGGGTTGTTAACACAACTAATCTATAAACAATTTCTATAATACTATCAACAATTAATTAATAATTACATCAAATACAATCATTGACTAACAAAGACAAAAAAAAAAAAAAAATAAAATATTTAATAAAATAAAAAAATAAAAAA
>Ga0209700_104193_pt1 | contig 26372 bp, 8 predicted proteins | sample SiratroredBW_FD_187528 | JGI IMG/M metagenome (GOLD analysis project Ga0209700, IMG submission 187528) | Root nodule microbial communities of legume samples collected from California, USA - Siratro red BW (SPAdes) (version 2) | ecosystem: Host-associated > Plants > Roots > Nodule | place: USA... | reverse complement strand
TAAGAGCAGAATGAAGGGCTTGAACATTTTCCTTAATTTGTAACAAGGTGTCCCTTGTGATGTCACACATATCCAAAACTCTCACTGAACCATCCATTAGCTCTTCCATGCATTTCTCACCTTGATGGTTAGAAATCAGTTTTTGGGTTGATGCCATGTTGAGAAGATCTTCCAAACAAATATACAAATCTGATAGCAAGGACAAGCCAGTGCCAATTGATTTTGAGGTGGATGTGGAAGTGGCTTCCCAAGTTTTGAGCTTGCTCAGCTCTTCCTCCACTCTACTGATGCTAGGATGAGATCCAGTAGGGAAACTATTTGATCGAACATGGAATTTGTTTGCCATGGTTACTCGTTTTGTATTCTTTTCTTTTACAAAGGAAGCTCAAATATTTTCCTGCTATCACCAAATCCCTCACGCTATATATATATAGGTGCAGTTCATGAGTCATACACCTGTTATTAAAAAAATAGGCAGCACAGCTAACCTCTCATGATCAATGTGAGCATGTGGTGCTAGCATGTGTTTCCTACTCATTAGGTGAGTTTGTCGCATCTCTGTCAAACATTGTGCACTATTATTGATTATGTAATAGAGGCCAAAATAGTATTGAAATGGGTTTGTGTTGCATAAGTGGCATGTCCTCCGAGTGTTGGCAATCAGAAAACCTCATTACTCATCACCCAGTTTGCCTCCTTTGCTGCCACATTGCAAAAGACTTAAAACTAAAAAATGATGTAATAAATGGCTCTTGGATCAATGATATGCAGATCTTGTCGGATGCAAGAAATAGACAATCGTGTGAGTTATATATAATATGATATTGATTGCAATTTGGAGAACAAAATGATGGGTTATTTTGTGGGTGCATGAATGGCTAGTAACCCTTATGTCCCTTGGTTGATTTTCCAATTCACACATTACTTCATTATGTTTTAAACAAAAAGAAGAATATCATTCCTATATTTGCATGTGTTGAGAAATCTTGTGGAGTTGTGGTACATACAAAGAACGAGTATCCTACGGTCCCAATGTTAATGTTAATTGTTGGGCGGAAACAAAAACATACCAGACCACTAGACCTCTTGTCCCAGAATAAGTATAATCCTTTGTTCTTTGATTATCCTTCATACACATGAAGACAACAAAGTAGAATCAGAACACACCTTGTCCGTCTCTTCCACGCAAGTTCTTCAACATTTTCATACCCCAAGATAGCCAAATACATCTCAGATATCAATGAACATGGAAATGCAGTATAATTTTATTTTAGTTTTTGCGTTAAAACTATAGGTTATTCTAAAAGAATTTTTCTTCATTCAAAATACAACTTTCTCAAAACATGCTATTTTATGTCGTACTGGGTTGCGAATCGTGGTAGAACAAAGAAATGGTATTTTATTTAGCTTCAGTTCTGTACCAAGTTTCTCCTTTTTTTCTTTCTGGAGAGTTATTTTTGAATTTCTGGATGTAATTGAGAATATATGTTGAAATTAACTTGTGTCACAAATTGTAGAGCGACATAATAATATATGTAGATGAACTTCCTAAAACACATGGGATTCTTTAGCCTCTAAAGAAATTGTTGTTTCTTTTTCTGAAAAAAAAAAAAAAAAAAATTGGCTTGAAAGTATCTTTCATAGGTCAGGTGAGTTTCTTTCTGCGGGCAATTGCTTTCTGCACCCTCATATTTGCCTCCTACACCCCATCAGAAATGAAGACAAAAGAGGTTAGAGTATTTTCGGAAAATGCTTTCCGGAAGAGATTGGATTGTGGGGGTGTGAAATCTCTTATGAAAAATATTTTTCATAACAACTTTTTATATTATTGAAAACATTTTCTGTAAAAGAAATTTGTTTTATGAAAAATATTTTCCTTTAGAGATTTTTGCATTATGGAAAATGTTTTCCGTAAAAGCTTTTTTTATTATGAAAAACTTTTTTAGTAAGAGGTTTTATATTATGGAAAATGTTTTCCATACTACAAAATCCTCTCATGGAAAACGTTTTCCATAGTACAAAACTCTCTTAAGGAAAATGTTTTCCATAATATAAAACCCATGTTTTCCATTATATAAAACCCGATCCTCACACTCCCTCCTTTGCAAAACGGTTTTTGTAATACAAAAATCTTTTACGGAAAATTTTTTCCGTAAAACATTTCACACACCCCACAACCCATTATGAAATTCGTTTTCCGGAACCCATTTTTAAGATACGAATATTGCAATAACCTTATACTCACTCTGCACCTACGCAATACGAAAACAGAAGTCACTTACCTCCCACTCATGATAACACTATCAAAGAAGTTTTCTTTCCAATACCTACGGTCGCCAGAGAAAACATCTTCACCACTTAACAACATCCACTGCACCACTCTCCTTTTAAATATTCTAGCTAAGAGTGTTTCTATGATATTTTGATGGGTGCAGAAAGCAATTGCCCTTTCTGCGTCTCACATGTTTTGGGCTAGAGAGCCTATTTCAGAATGAATGGTATGTAGTCCAAAATTTGGTATTTCCAAAAGAAACTTTTGGTGAGTGGGGATGGAATTATGGTGACTTTTGGAATAAGAAAATCTATTTCTGATTACACTTCCTAAATTTTAATTTGGAAGTTACTTTCGTATTTTGAAATAGACCAACTCGAAAGATAATTTTTTATTTTGAAATAAGTTAATTTGGAATTTAAAATAGAATGTATTCTAAATTTGTACAATTCGAAAAGTATTTTTAAATGTAAAAATGATTTTCAGAATTTGAAAATAATTTTCGGAATGTGGAAATAATTTCTAAAATCAGGAAATGACTTTCAATTTGGAAATAGCTTTTTAATTGTAGAATCCGAAAGTTATTAATTATTTTCAAATTTTGTACACCTTTTCTGAATCTTGAAATATCTTCTCAATTATATAATCCAAAATATCTTTTTATAAAAGTAAATTTTAAAGGTATAGAGTAAAATGATTGCAGGTATTAAAGTCATTTAGTAAATTTATTTAAAGGCATTTTAGTTTTTTTTTATGTTCTCTACGAAAGTGCGGGAAGAAGCAATCCAGGCACAAATGATAGATAGGAAGCGCTTAAGGCTTTTTCTTCTTGCACTTCAATACTTTTTAACCGCAACACCATAGTTTTTGAAAATGACGATAGTACCTTTTCTAAAACTGACTTTCAAATTATCTTTTCTAAAAAAGTTTTAGAACAAGTTTTTTGAAATTTTCAGTAAAATTAAGATTTCTAGAATAGAAATTTTTTAAACATGCTTTTCAGAATAAATGAAATATATATCAGAACGAGTTTCTGAAATAGAATTTCTAACACGAACTTTGCAAGATATAATGATCCCTCTTAGAACGAGTTCTTTTGAAATAAACTTTCTAAAATACATAAAATATGTTTCACAACAAGTTTTACAAAACAAAATTTTCATAATAATTTTTCTAAAAGATATATGATAAATTTCAAAATAAGCTTTTTGAAACGAGCTTTTCTTTTTCATAACAAACTCTCTCTTTTGCTTTTCCTCTCAAAAGAGTAAAAAAAAAAACAGAAGTATAGTACTGATGGTGCAATAACAGCGATGACAGTAGCACCGGCAGCAATAGCGATGAAGACTACAGTGAAGGAGAATATTTTTGTCTTTTTCTATTAGTATGGGAATGCAGTCAGTAATAATGAGGTGTTTTTTCCTGTTAGTATGGGGATGCAGTTAGTAATAATAGGGTTTAGGAAGAAAAAACCGAAGCTTAATCTGATTCCCTTTAAGGCCCACTGGAGACAAAAAGTTCATGGACTCTCTTTCTGTCTCTTTTGTATATTCATAAGATTTTCTTCTTTTTTTTTCTTATTTTATTATTTGGAAGTCAGTCTTGATAGGATAATTTCAAATATATTTTTACTCCAGTTAATATGGTCCATAGTTCTAAATATAAAAGATATGAATAATATTCTAAAACTTTTTTTATAAAATTCACAATTTGAAGTCATAAAGATGAGGTGTTACTTCTGAATAACGTCTTTTACAACCTATATACTTATAACTACCTATTGTATTATCATCTCAAATGTAATATTTGTTACTCTTGTTAAGTAGTATCAATTTTTCAACCAGTATAATCAATTCACATTAGCAAAGATTCATATATTAGCAAATATCCATATATTTCAATCTTAAGAAGCATTGTTACAGTTCAAAATTTAATTAAATTAGGTAATTAAAAAAATTTATTGATATAAATTTGACTCAAATATCTTAAATATAATATCTTGAGTTTCAACCTTATAAAGAATGACAAAGGTATCCCAATACTTATGAATAAAATAGGTAATGGATAATTATAAGTAATAGATAATTAAGCAAATATCCATGAATGATTTAAGGGGATAGATTTCCACTCCTTCAATAAATTAAGGTAAGAGAGTATCAAGATATCTACCTCTCAAATACCTGTTAAATATACCTATTACACTAAATTACTTAAATGTCCTTATTATTATATAAGTATTTTTTTAAAGATTCAGAAGATTATTTTAACAAAAACTACTATCTCTTCGGACAACACAATATTATAGTTCTCTCTGTTCTTTTTCTAAAATTAGTTTTTCTTTTGTTTTAGATTAAAGATCAAAAGTTTCCATCTAATTCCTGGTGTACCTAGTTTAGTGGGTTACCATTTTGATTTAAGTATCAATTTTCCCCTATTCTTGAACCGGTTTAGGGTTTTCGAACAAAAAAAATTGTATGTCCTTTACATATAGTCTTAGAGGCATCAAGAATGATTCTTGTTTGTTTTGGATCTTAGAGTAAATTCAGATTATTTATCAAAACTGTATGTTGCAGGTTGACTTATGCTTGCAAGCGGTAACTTAGAGTATTTTATAGGTGATTCTCCTCTTAGACAGTTAAGGAAAGCCAATTACATGTTTTATTAGTTGGCAGTTTTATTTTTCAATAGAATCTTATGATAGATGATCTGGATGTTCGGGTGATGTAGTCTCCTAGTTTCAAATTTCTCTTGCAGGACTTGTGATAGAATTATTTGAAATTAAATTCTTATACTTGATTTGTATAGAATTAGTAATTATGATGTATTAGAAAATTTTATATTGATATGATGTTGATATAGTCATGGCATGTGATAGGATGATGAAACTTGATGTTTGATATTATATGTATTCTCTGAAATTGGTTATTGAACTAAGTTTGAATTGTTTTGATGGTGTGCTTTAGTTTTATTATGAATAATGTATGGTATTATATTGAGATGTTATGGTTTGTAATTGTGACATAGTATCTTTAGGAAATGAGATACTCGTGTTGAGATGTCTAGGACTGTGCATTATCTTGGGATTCGTCAGAACAGACTCAAGTGGACTAACCTTATCATACAAGATTGTTGCTTCATTGATTTAGAGACTATGTGAATTCATAGTTTGGATTGTATGACAGATGCAAACCTCTAAATCTATTCAATACACAAAGTCTTTCAGAAATAGAGTCAAGTGTCTTTGTATATGAATCAATGTATGTATAGCATGTGTTATTATATAAAAATAAAAATGATAAAGGGATGTATGAGATGATTGATGAGTGACTGAGTTGTAATATTTTGGTTAATATAAAAAATTTAAACTTTATGATTCTACTTGTTAAAGTCTCTAATCTACCCTTTTTTTTGGTATGTTATTTGTTTTGTTTTTAAATTTATTATGATCCAACATAGGATTTAACATGAAATTTTCCTATAAATTGATGAAGGACATGATTTACTTTTTTTTGGTACTGTAAAACTCCACAGGTTTATATTTGGAACTGGTTTTGAATGTGATATATTAAACAGCTTAAAGGATAAAATTTAGGATCTTACTATTTTAATTTATTTTCTGTTGTTTATACTTATGGGTGTGAAGGAATGTACCTTACCAGGTCTTTTATGAAATTATTGGATTGAATTATATTATTTTGATTTATAGATTTTTGTCTAGGTTTATAGAATTATCATCCTTAGCTTTGAGGATGGTAGTAAAAAGAAAAAACTTCATTAAATATGGTTAGTCAAATTTTTTAACATAGATTAATTGATCAACTTAGTAAATATTTTATACTAATAACAATATGAACTCAGAAATATATTTAATTCAATAATAACTATATATTGGAATGGTTAGTATTACTTTAGATATTACTGGAATGGTTAGTGTTGTTAACTTAACTGTTAAGAAGTAAATGGAAGACCTTCCCCAATCAATTTTAATACTACAAAAATAAAAAATAAAACCAATAAACTAGAATAGGAAATGTTTAGAAGATGTAATGGAATTATGAACCCATCATGATGCTGTTATTTAAACATGTATTTACAAATATAGATACTTTTAATCCATTATTACTCTTTAATGAGCTAGCATATTCAAAAAGGAAACTCTATTCTTCACTAAACATCTAAATATGCAATCTAATCCACCCTCAAGACCCTCAATATTAACATTTAATGTCTCCAACACTCCTAGTGCCCTTTGAAACTCCCCACTAGAATCACCATTTTTCTCTCTTCCAAAGAGGGAGCACAGAACATTGTTGAGATCTGCAACCCCATTTGTGTTCTTCTGTTCTTTCTGGGAAGAGAACAAAACAGTGGTCTTCAACTTTGAGATCAAGGAGGAGGGTCCTCTTGTTCCAAACATTGGCATGGACAAAAATACTAATAGAGAATGTAATATAGAGATGGTGATGGTGCTTGATTCTCTTAGAACTCTAGCCAAAAATGCTAGCTGTTGATCTTGATCCAGTAAAGAAAAGGAGTTAACCTTATTCTGCATTCTCTTTAGTTGTCCAAGTTGTTTGGAAATTGTCTTCTTTGTCTTCTTCTTGAAGATATCAAAAGAAGAAATGCTGCTTTCAATGTTTGAATCTCCCTTTCTTCTACGTAGGGCTGAATGAAGGGTTTGCATGTGTTCCTTCAGAACCAACAACAAATCCCTTGCAGACTCACATGTGTCTAGTAATGTGACCGAGCCACATAATGCTTCTTCTACTAGTTTCCCATCTTGGTAGCGTAGAAGAGCTTGTTGGGACTGTGGAGAATGGAAGAGCTCCTCCATGCAGTTGTAGAGCTCAGCAAGCACAACTAAGTCACTGAGAATTGTTTCTGCCTCCATACCTACAGTGCTTGAGACAGATTGAGAATGATGATGTTTTAGGTGGTTTAGAAGTGCTTCAACTCTCTGAGAAACTGAGTGTACTCTAGTGGGAAAACTAATGGATCTCACAGGTTGATGTGCATAGGGATATTTAGAAAAGCCTTCCATATTTTCTTTGTAGTGTTTGCTAGAATGGTGTTGCTATAACTAACACAAGATGTTTGATTGCTTGAATGAAAACTAGTATTTGTTGAATCTATTTAAAGGAGCATGGTTTGGGAAACCTAAACATGGTACCATGTTTATGAACGTGGACTATCTGGTTAATTATGTGATGTGTACATGTGACGGCAATGTGGGTCATCCAAGCTTTCATATGACTTTCTGACATGTGGGGTCAGAAATTGGGCAGCTATGTCCATTTTTTAATCTCAGGGTCATGAGATGAGCAAGATAGAACTTTATAACTGTGATAAACACAAAGTCCTAAACAATGAATACAGTGAATTATTGGTGTGTGCTCCCTCTAAGCCATCAATAATTTCATCTTCAGACAATAATTTAAAAATACAAGATATTCTCAAATTATCACTATGTATTATGGAACTTGTGTGCTACTATCATCCTATCTTGTCAATTCATGTTCCATTTCTAAGGTAAGAAATGAATAGATTTAATCATCCTGAATAACTCAAACTAGTGGTTGTAACCTAAAGTTTCAACTATAGTCCTGGAATCTAGGTTATTGGAGGAAATAGGAGTAATGTTTTGTTCAATTTGGCACAATCATTTTTCTGTGACTATGAGTTGTTGTGATGTCTGCATTTAGTGTTACTAGGAGACAAAAGGGGGCAATTAACAATGGCACTTCTTCTACCTTAGAAATTGATGTGTTAGCATCATGCAAAGCATCACAGCATTAATAATTTCTGGTACTTGGAAACGGTGTGGTGGGTGGCTTTCTATCAAGAAAAGGAGTCATAATACATGAGAGTAATTGATTCTCTTTGTTGGTTTTTTTTCTTCTGCAGACATTTCCAGCTTAAACAACATTATGTTTTAAAATCAATGTATCTAAGAATAGTATTCTCTGGCAAACTGTAGTTTATAGGAGTAAGGACTTTTTGTTAAACTTGAACCTCTTTCCAATAAAATGTTGCATAAAATATTCATTTGCTCGTGACACCGTCCTTTGTTTTGAATCATTGCAAGTTATTATTTTAGTCTTGCAATGTACAGATATTTCTATAGTTTTTCCTTAACAAATCTATAAATTTAATAGAAACTTAATGTAGATTTAACACTTTAGAATAATGTACTTAATTTTATTCCTTGTGTATATTTTTACATAACAATGATATACAATTAAATATTTTCTTATCATAAGATTTCCATATATCTTGAATATTTGTGAGTTGAACTAAACTGATCAGTAAAACATTTAAATTGACCGATAAAACTTGCTTTGAAAAACTTTTAAAATAAAGTATACACATCTCAAAGGGACTAGAATATATTCTTTTTAATGAAGGGTGCACCTTATGTTTGTCAGCATTTTGTGAATATCATATCACTAATCAATGTGATTTATCAATGTCAGAGCTGATGTGATTTACTTTTAAGCCAATGAAAAATGTTGTAATGTGTCCATTTGGGCCATGATATTTTACAATATGCTTCCTCAGGTGCTGTATTTTAATCCTGATCAAAAGGTTTGTTCATATTCAAGGTATATATTTCTGAAAACATTATTAATATTGAAGGTTGCACAGAGAGAAGAGACAATATTCACAGTAGTCACCATCCTAAACGCCAAGTCACTAAAACAGAGAAAACAGATAAACTTTAGGTTCATCAATCATTATTGATTTGAGCTGGTGAAGAGGCCAAGCCTTTTTATTTCATTGTTGAGTATGTAAAGGATTGGTATCAACTTAGTGATTCAAAAGTCAAGCTCAAAGTACCAACTAACAATATCTCATTGGTTTCTATTGAAAAAGAAGAATGGTTAATATTTTAGACAAACTAAGAATTCTGGTACAAAATTGTGCAGAGAAAAAAATAATATATATATATATATATATATATATATATATATATAAGAATTAATAATTATATAACAAAATATTCATTATAGAATACTTAAGCTGCATGTGATGTAACTAACCCTTGGTATCAATTATCATCCAAAATGTAATGCCTTCTTGACTTGACTAACATGTGACTTTGATTTGTATGAAGTAACCTTAACCTATTTGATCAAACCATTATTGTCATTTTTATATTTCTACATATTGGCTAGTCATTTCTGTCACCCTTATTATATGTTAGTAGTTTATACTATTATGCACATTTTATCAGCCGCCCCTTCCTTAAAACTCGTGTGATTTCATTCAGATATAAATCTTAAATGCTTCTTATGAACTTTAATAGAATATATTACTAACTTAACATCAATGAATATTTACAAACTTAGATTTAGTAGCAGAGGATATCCATGCCTAGATATATAGTTATATTTTGTTATGTTTTTGTAAGTATAATATTACTTTATTTTTAAAATTCAACTTATTGTTATTATTACTATTTATATTTTCTATCATATTTATTTCATTTTTCTACTAAACTTTACCATTTTAGATCTTAGATTATAATATTATTACTTTACTTAATAATAAATTACTATTAATTTTATATTTTATAAATATTTATTATTTTTTATTGGTATTTAATATACTCAGATTTCAAAATTAAAATATTAATCTATATATATTATAAATTTTAATTAGCATTGTATTATTATATTAAATAAGTTTATGATATTTAAATATTACTTATAATATCATTTTATATTATAAATTTCAATTAATATTTAATTATTACTTAAAATATGTTTGTGATATTTAAATATTAATTATAATAACATTTTACTTTTATTAAGAGATAATTAGTTTTACTCTAAATAATTTGAATTTTAATATTATTTGAATTTTTATTAATCTTAATTTAATAATTTTGGAAATTTAATTTTCACACATTATATAATAAAGCCAATGTATTCTTATCTAAATAATTTTTTTTAAATTATACTTCAATTTAAAACAATATATTCAAGTAATATTTTATGAATATTTATTTGATATTAGTATTTAATATTATTGTTAACATTACATTGTTGTGTATATGTTCTTATCATTTTTATAAACTTTGGACTATTATATCATTATTGTAATAATAATTACTTTACTTTTTTAAAATTATGATATTAGTTCACTATTATTCTTTATATTTTACTACTATTTTTAAACTAGTTATTATTTTAACTTATTTCCAAAGATTCTATAGATGTTATTTTACTTAAATGCATACCTGATAAATGATTATTACTCACCAAATATTTTCATCGTGAATTTAATAAATCTGATTTATATAGATGTGTCAAGAATTTATTTAATTAGAATATTTATTATTTCAATCTTATAACTAGCAAGAGTTAAGGTGTAAAGTTGCAGCAAATTTAGTAATACTAGATAACAACAATGTTGATTAAATGATCTCAAGTTTCACTAATTCTAAAACATATTTTTGGTTTTGAATAGGGAACTAACTTATATCAATATAAATAATGACATAAGTGTACATACAAGTGATACAACTTTCTTCTGGGTCTTCTAGTGTACACTCACTCTCACATTGGGGAAGAAACAATCTCAACTTGATTCCTCATCATTCTCAACTTCCGAAAAAGATGAACGGGCAAGACAACTTGGATACTTAAAGGGAAGGGTTGTCAAAGGCTTATCATCAGACAATCCCTGGCAGGCCAAACCAAAAGTGTATCCCAAAGCAAGAGCTACAGGAACAGCAACAGCATTTCCAACTTGTATGTACCTGTGGCCACAATAACATTGCAACCAAGTTAACTTGTGATGAAAGAGAATACTCAATAGGCTTATATATTGTTACATCAGGAACGTATCAAAGGGATTTTAAACCCTGTTAAATCGTACCTCTCTTTAATAGGCCCACAAAGTTTATAACAATCCGGAAACCCTTGTAGTCTTGCATTTTCTCGGATAGTTAGTACACGATTTTGTGAAGGGTGGAGAATGATCTGACAATAAAGTAACATTTGAATTCAGACAATCCATAAAAAAAATAAAGAAAACTACTATTCATATAAACATTCCAAATGGCTACAAATGAAATCATGATTTTGATTATTACTTCAAATGCAATTAACTAATCAAAAGAATCTTCGCTGCATTTGTTTACCAAATCATATCAAATAATGTACAGAATGAAAATAATAACCTGGTTGTGAGGCTCAGCCCTTGTAACTACTGTTGGCACGATCTCGTCCCACCACAAACGACCAAATGGTCTGTGTTTTGTCCAGGAAGTTTTATTAGGAATTCTGATACAGAACTAAAAACATAACAGAATCACTTTATTTGCATATACTTACTTGGGAGAGGTCCCGCGGACAAATGTCATTGCATAATCCGGAACCTATTCATGAGCATAAGATAAATATGAATTAGATAGGTATATTCAATAAAGAAACAGTGTCAAAATAATTTCCCTAAGTAAAGATGACAATGGCCTAGTACCAAAGGCTTCCCAGACTCTAGCTTCACTCTTTCGACCGATGGATCCCATTCAACTTTATTGTCCTTAACAAGTACTCCAGGTAGATCTCTGAAGTTGGCACCCTATACAAGTTATCAATAATCCATCAAAAATAGAATAAACCAAAATAAATTTTCTGACAACACATAATGTCAAGTTATGGAACCTTCTTCTGGGGAATTCGACAAACTCTGTCATAATCATCTTTGTTCAATTGCAGAGGGCGATGATCATACAGTGTCCTGCTTGCTGTGCTTTGAGCAGCACTCATATTACCACCCACCATCTCTTCAAAACAGAAAACTTATAATATCAATATCTATGATGTAAAGTAGAATATGTACTTGAGAACAATGTGAGAAATAACATTACCCCTCTAGACTACAGTCAATGAGTCAACCATCACAACATGATTCTAGACACAGCAAAAACAAATACAGAGCAAAAAATATCCCCAACCATGTCTAAAAGAATATCATAGATATCTAGTTTCTCACGCAGATAAAGACCAGGGACCTTAAAGTAAAGCATAAATAACATAAACATGCTCTAAATGGCAGGCACAAATATGAAAAAGCGAACCACTTCTCTTCAATCTAATATACTTCTGAAACTCAGTACGAGGCTTGGTTCCATAATTCCTTTCATCCAGCTTCTCGTCATTGGGAACCTGGTCGAGTTGAAAATTAAAAAAAGAACAATATGTAATCAAGATTAAAAACTCACATAAATCCAACAAACTTAATTAACTCATGTACTTCAGAACAAAATAAACAGGTAAACATACAGGTGGGAGATCTGATATTGCATCCTCGAGTAAGAGAGCTTTACCCAACTCACAGTTTTCCTTATTATCATAAGCTACTGTGATTTCCTGCATTGTGATTACAACTATTAATCCTTACACTTCAAGCTTAGATAGATTAACATCAAAGACAATGCTTTTCAAGGGATGGAGAAAACACGTCTTAATCTATTGTCCTTACTTCAAACTCAGTGGGTACGAAACCTCTTGACACAACCTCATGAGTTGGTAACGGATATGGAGGCAATTTCTATCAGAAGAAAAAAAAAAAGTATAATCAAGTCAGTTAACTTCCATTTACAACATTAAAGTTATCCCACGAAAAATAAGTTCTACAAGCACAACAATAATAATTTTACCTCGGTAGGACGAGCACCCCAAAGGAAAACACGCATACGAAATTGTGGAAGGCCGTAAGACCCTGCTGCCATTATGCCCATTCTTGCTTGATAATCCATAGCCACAAGTCTGCCCATAGCATAACGACCCAGATAACCGCCCGAAAACTTCAAAATGTCAACTACATTCTCCATAAGAACATATTTTGGCTTCAAAAAATCAATAATATCCATGTAAACAATCAGTTGCTTATTTTTTATGTCCTCTAACGGAGCCGCTGCGTTCCTGAAGCGGTTGAAACCGCTTACTCCTTGACATGGAGGTCCTCCACAAATAAAATTAGCATCGCCCTGCAAAAAAGTTAGATGCAAAATCAATTGAAAAATCATCAGAAATAAATGAGTAGTCTGTCGACCAAAAATGGAGAAACTTACAGGAAGAGGCAACAACTTCTTCTTGTACCCTTTGGTCACAAAATCCTTCAAAACTTCCTTGCAATCACTGGCACAAACAAGATCAGAGAGTCATAATTTTGCAGAAATTTGGTGTAAAGTGTTACGTAACAAACCCAGCAGATAAGGGATTTACCTCAATCCATCTATTGGCTCCCACGTGTCGTAACTGGAATCATAACCCATCCAACGCACCTGAGTGATTTAACAGCAGATGTCAGACCAATTGATGTTGGTACCTCAGCTCATAAGATGAGAATTCCAATTGAAGTATCAAACTTTAAACACTTCATCAAGTTAATTAGTAGAACAGTTATAGTAAATTGCAATTAACTGTAGTTCGGTAAATGTTATTTAAAAATGAGTATAAGCTATTCAAAGATTTTATCATTAAACTGTACTAAATTTTCTTTATAGCAGATCGATATGCCCATGTTCTACATTTGTATTAATTTCTTTCTACATATCTTATCACATCAAATATAATAATCTTAGTCATATCTATGAAGCTTGTTGCACCATTTTTAGAACTAATATCTGCATTAATACAGACATGATTCTCCTTGCATGTCTTGATGAATTAAAAATTTAAATCACTAAATAATTGCCTTATCCTATAACATATGGAAAAACCAAAACCATAAACTTCAAGATGACTGTGTAAGTGTGTGTATCACAACCTAACTTAATACTCATTCTTATATGCATTTCTCTCAAACTTAGACATCAACTAAATTTTAAAGAACTCTCGCGTGCATAAGCCAGTCCTAACAACACTAACAACATTCAACATAATATGTAAACCAATTAATGTATTATGCAGGCTTGAAGGCAACATACTTTAAAATACAGTCCTGGTTTCTTGACTTTGTTTGGATCACCATGGCAAATAGCGAGTAACTTTTCAACTTCAAAATCCTCAGAGTCGGAATGATTTTCTGACTCTTCTTTTTTCACATTAACATCTTCATCTTCAATTTCATCTTCCTCCATGTCTGGACCAGACTCTGAACGTTCTGATCCTATTAAACCAAACTCTTCACAAAGTTTGGCCCAAGCTTTTATTAACTCTAAAAAGTTTTCAGCAGGTTCATTTCTAACCTGAAAGTTATTTTTTGAAAGTAATATCAGAACAATATTGAGTATACAATAAAAATTGTCAATTAAAACATGTTAACACAACCTTACCTGAGTTTCAGGATGGTTCTGCTTCAAACTTTTACATGCATGGGCATTGATGTCTACAGCCCACCTCTTTAAAGTGAAACATTAAATCAATATAAATTGTTCAAAAAGAAACAGTCAAATAAACCAAATTGTTCAAAAGAACAGCATACCGTGACAAGTTTAACCCCAGCCAAGGATGCACCAAAACAAAGCCCCGTGGACATTGCTCCACAACCAGAATACAAGTCCAGCAAAGTCCACTCAGACGAATTGGAACTGTTCTTTTTAATAGTCTTTCCATTAGCTAAGTTAGCACCATTACAGCAGTCACTAGATCCAGATTCACTAGAAATTGTGGATGATGCATCACTCTCGCTTTTACCTGTGTCTGGATTATCAGAGGAAACCACATAAAAAGGTAAAATTCAGCAAAGTGTAGAATAAAAACAATAGAGATAGTGAGTAATATGGTAATTTCATACAAAGCATCATAACATTCTTACCGTTGACGAGACTGGAAAAGGTTAGGTATGGCAAAGTGTACTTCATGTTGTAATAGTAATCACAAGGGGCTATGTTTCTTTCCTTTGTAGTCAAACCTACCTGTAATATGCAAACTTCAATCACTTTTAACCAACTATAAAGATATGGCAAAATCAACTACTAATTCAATAATTTCTTATCAGATAATAACACATTCATCAACTAGACCATAGAGTTTGTTGACATAAGATCAAAGGAGTCTATCTTGAGCAGAGATTCCAGGATATCAATTTAAACAAGCCAGAAAGAAAGTATATAAAAACAATTCCACACACTGATATAATACTTTCCAAACACCCAAACAAAATTCACAAATTTCCAAGCATTTGCACAAAACAAGGCAACAGAACAGCACTTACATTTGGGGTTAATTTAACAATGTTGACTTTTGAAACAATGCAATCAAGGGGATTTTCATCTTTTACATCAGATAAAAACACTCGTTTCTTATCCACAAGATCACCGTGACCTTTTATAACCTGCACTCGTTCAAAACTTCAGAATGAGTTAAACCAGTTCATAGACATGGTACAAGTAAAACCAAAAAAAAAGAAAATCATGAAAAAATTGAGTCTTACTGTGTCCTCAGCCCTATAAAACCACCGAGCCATAAAATACAGCCCATCATCGACAGATTCAAACAGCTCAACAATCCGTGCAATGTAATCAGGTTTACCATCCTCAGCCTGAAACAATTCACAATAACATCACTTCTTCATCATGCATGCTCTGTTTTCACCATGCATAACACAGAAAATTCCAGAACAAAGCTTAATACCTTGACATAAGCATCGTCATATAGGTTAAACATAACCCCATCCACTTTAGCCTGACGATAGTGGCACTTGGCCAACATAGTCCCATTGTTTTCACTCGTAGCCCTACACAGTCAAAAGCAACTATATACATTAGAATTGAAGTTCGGATCAATACGAAATATAAACATGCAAAATGAAATAAAGGAGAAACTAACTCTTTTGAGTTGCAAGCAGACGAACCCTTCTTTATTCCCTGATTATTCATATAGAAAAAAGAATTAGCCAATAGAATAACCAAAATGAATTATAATAAACAATTTTGAAGGAAAGAGGTTAAGAATAAACCTCAGAGGCATAACGGTGGGGCCACTTGGCATGGGCCTCGGAGGCTGGAATTGGTTTTCCGATGAAGCAGACGACCTGATTAGGAGAAGTGTGCTTGGCCTTCTTGCGTTCGGAGGGAAGCAATGATACGGCGTCGTTTTGTGCAATGCGCTTAGCCATGGTATCGCTGCTTCGGTTTCCGAAGAATGAACAACCAAGAATAAAGACACGCTGAGATATTATGAAATTCGGCCAATGAAAAGAGTGAGTAAGAATGGGGCTAAGAAAAGGGTTTTAAAAGGCTGAAGTGGCGGGAACTTTAATTTTGGAGAGTTATTCGGTTCCCTCTTATATGAAAATCTAATAAAATTAAAATAGAACATAATTAACTAACATTAAATATTTACATTGCATCTACTCGGTTTTTATTAGTTGGTATTTTTGTAGGTGATGGGAAAGGGAATAAGTGTTTTGTTTTTAGAAAAATATTATCTATTTATGTTATGAGATTTCTCTTATTTATGTTTTTCCTTTTTTTCTATGTTGGTGGAAAGGAAAGAGTATAAATAAAATTGTAATAGAGTAATTTTGTATAGTTAATGGAAGAGATAACATGATGAAACATTGTGAAGGGAATTGAATTTTGTTATTTACTTTTAATTCAACTTTTAATTATTTTTTATCTTTTTATCAAAGTGTGCATAATTATGCAATTTTATCTTTCTGGAATGTCAATTGTATCACTCTATCATGATATAAGTCATATAATAGATTTGACATGGATTTTTGTCATCCAACTTACTCAGTAGATAGTTACATACACTTGAGTTGATTCTAATATAACTTTCAATTAAATTCAAATAAATATAATTGAATTAAGTTGAGATGAATTTATGTTCTTGTATCTATCATTTGATTCAATCATAATTATGTTGAATTAGAAAGTGTCAGGAAGTTCAAGTTCAAGTAATTAAAACAATTATAACTTTTTAACAAAATAACACTTAGAAATAAATACTTTTAATGATTTTTGTACAAGTAATAATTATACTTATGCTGTCTACATAAATTATATTCATATAATTAAATATAAAATTATTTTTATAGTTAAAATATCAGGAAATTAATATTTATATATTTATTTATTTGTTATGTTGTTGGGTCAATAGTCATCATCTATTTTAAAACTCAACATGATTTAAAGGCTCAGCTTACCCGTCAAAAATACATTTGAGTTATATTGGGTTGGTACAATCCACCAATACTGCTAGAAACTATATCTGATTTTAAAACTATATACAAATTTTATAATTCTTTTAAAAGTGTGTTTGGATTTAAGGTAAAAATTAGTGGGTTTTTTTTAAGAAAATAAATTTGAAAAATATTTCAATTATTGATTATTTGAATTTTTTTTCGGGCTTCTAAACTTTAATTTTTAAAATAAAAATATTATATTAATTAAAAAAATGAAAAGTATATGGTCAAAAGTGTTTGAATTCTCCAGCTCATTTATTATAATTATGAGATTACTTATTTAATAAAAATATCATACAAAACATAAATAAATAATAATAATATTTGGTAAACAAAGAGGTTAAGAAAAATATTTATTTATCTGACTTTAATATATTATATAGGATTTATCAGTTTTACGTGTTATAATTAAAATTGATATTTTTATATTATCTTTTTCTTTTCAAATCTCACTTGTTATTTTGTTATAATAGAACAGTGGGATGAGTTAAATAAAATTATAAATATTTTTTCAGATTGTGCAATACACTAACCATACACCTTCTTGAATGAATGGATTGACTCCAAATCAAATCTAACTTTAATAAATAATTAATACAATTAAAATATTATTATGTCAAGTGTGTTGTCAGTTTCTATTGTGTTTTGAACCTTGCACACCTTTTTACTTTATTGGTGAGCAATTTTAATTAAAATATAGTATGTGTTTTATGTATTGTCTTTATGTGTTTTTACATGTTTCAGTATTCTAGGTATGAATTGGAGTATCTTTTTATTTTTCTTATTTAATTTTAAGATTTGGATGATTTGACACTCTCACATCACATGTCAACTACTTGACAACTTTACATTATTGTGAGTGAGTAATAAAATAATTTTTAATTGAAAGTGGTGATTGGATTAAGAAAATAATTTTTTAATAAAAAAAGTGAGTTTAATGTGAAGATGAAGATGAAGTTAAGTTTAGAATTACATTTGGTGTGTGTTGTAGTTCATTGTTAGATGTAAGGAATTTCACAAATGGTGCTTTAAAGCGGTGGTTGAGTCAAGAAATTTCACAAATGGTGCTTTAAAGTCGTGGTTGAGTCGTAATTCTTTTATGGTGACTGTCTTTTTGGGTGACTGTCTTTAAGAATAATAATGTGTGGTTTGAGGTGGTTGATTTTCATTTTAAATAGGGGCATATTTGTAGTTTTCTTCCTTGCTCACCTTCTTTTTGTGTAAAGTGTGGTCACTTCTCCCTATCCTCTTTTTGTTTCTAATCCCGCTTTTAAGATGAAAAATCCTAAAATTTTGTTTTCTTTTTACAATTTTAAGATCACAACAAATTTTTCAGATCTTTTTCTTTTGACCATAATGCTCCGATTTGAGTTTCTTCCCCAATGACTTCGATTTATATTCTATTCATTTAGTCACTCATTTTTTCAAGGTTACTCATTTTTTTCTTTAAAATTCATTTTAAAACAAAATATAATAATACAAGATTACTCTTTGTCCATGTAAACAGAAATCAAAGGATCTAAGTGGTTGTCAAAATATCCTTTTCGTTAATTTTATTTTTTATATAGATAAACAAAATCCTCAAAATTCACCATCAATTATCCAAATTATTAAAGCAACGCTTACAGACTTTTTTATATAAATATAAATATTTATTTATTTGTTTAGAAAGAAAAATTTATTATCATACTATCATCCCACCATTTACAATTCATGAATTTTTTATAGTTCTAATCATAATCTTAATTTTAACTAACATTAATCATTGCAAATAACATGATATAGGATTCCTTTTTCGGATAAATAAAGTATAAATCGTACTTAAAGTTATTTTCGATGCATAACATGAAATTTTATTTATATACATGTCATTATCTCATGCTATTTTTAAGATTTTTTTACAAATTTTGTTTCAATACAAACATTTGTTTCGTTTTTATGACTCAGAAATTTAAATGTGAAAGTTAATCATTTTAAAACTCTAAGACTATAATTTTAAGTATAACATCATGATTATAGACTAACTCAATAGATCAAAGGATGAGTTACTATTGGAAAAAAAAAAAGCTAAAAATCTAGTGCCATTGTTTCACATAAGAAAAACCCAAATGAAAGCCAATTAAACAGAGTGTAGTCTATAAAACACACCCTGCTAACAGTGTATATGAATATGCATTTCTGTAGAAAATATACACATTACACATGCATGTACTCTAAAGGAATTAAATACCCATGTCTTTTATACTGTGAAAAACTTCATCCTACAAAATCTAGACATTTCAAAGTTGCAAAAAGTACAACATTACGTACAAAAATTCAAAATCTTCTTGAAGTGAGAAGATTAAGAAGTGACACCCTTTGTTGTATCATGCACCTAAAGAGGCAATCTAGTCCTGCCTCCAATTCTCTAATACTCCCCTCTACTTCCCCTAATCCCCTCTTTACAATTTGTACTTCTTTAGCATCAATTTTCTTACAACCCTTGTTCAAGGAGCATAGAGCAACATCAATCTTCCCCATCTCATTGATGACCTTATTTTCCTTATCAACACTATTGGAGGACACTATTCTGGTCAACATTGACCATCCACCAATGTTTTTCTGTGCACACATGAAAAGTAAGAGTTTCTTGAAAAATGAGATGGTGATTTTGCTTATTTCTCTTAGCACATTGATCACCATTAGTAGATGGTGGTCCAAGTCCAAGAGAGGATATGAACACAATTTAAAACCATTCTCCATTGTCTTTAATGCTTTGAGCCTTTTTGTGATGTCTTTTCTTGCCCTCTTTCTAAAACAAATGTAAGCACAAATTTGGTCATTGACACTTGAATCCACACCCTTTCTCCGCAAAGCTGATTGAAGGTCCAGCACATGTTCCTTCATCAGTGACAACAATTCTCTTGCTGATCCACACGTGTCAAGCAAATAGACTGACATGTCAAGTGGCTTCTCTACATGCTTTCCTTCATGGCGTAGAAGAGCTTGCTGAGTGAGTGAACAACCAACAAGTTCCTCTACACAGTTATACAACTCCACAAGCCCTTTTAGACCTTCTTTGATAGCCTCACTTTGTGACTGTGATGAGGCTTCCCAAGTCTTCATCCTCTTCAGCACTTTTTCGATTTTGGGTAGTGAAGAATGTGTTCTACAAGGCAAGCTAATGGATCTAACATGGTAGTGAAATTCCTTGGCTATGTGTGAGACAGCCATGTTAATTGTTCTTAACACTAATGAATTGCTTAGGGTTGGAACAAGACATATATATAGGAAGTACATAAACATAGGATGAGACCACCATGCCAAGTAATATGTTTTATTCATGTTGTGCAAATAAGTGGCTCATTACCAATATTGAAGATTTTTTTGGCATTTCAGACAACAATCTTTGGTACCAAATGTTTTGTTTAGTCTCTTGGTCATTGCAGTGGCAACATATGGTGCATAACAAATTTCTTTAGGTGCCTATGAGTGCAGACATGTGTTAATTGGAAGAATAACATTCCTTATTGTCTCCCCAATAATTGACAAAAAAATCTCTTTGAAAGATTTCAACTGAAGCAGTGGCATTTGTTCATGAAATCCTCAAGCTGGCAGTGTATGATTGTCTTGTTTTTAATGATGATAAAATATAACAGTGTACATGAAAGAGGATTAGAAAAGGTAAAATGAAAATGACAAAGAAAGCAGGATCTAGCACCAAATGTAGGGTGAGAATCTAGGTTTTGGTGTGAGGAGGTATAGGGTTATTCGGTCAAACATAATAATGCAAATACATTTTCTGTGTTTGGGCATTAAATTCTTAAATTTGTATTCCATGTGCTGGAAGATTCCAGACAATTTATGTCTGGTAATACAACAAAATATTGTGATCAGTGTGCAGGTTAATTTTAAAATATTTAACACTTAATTTTTAACCTTTAATTAATCGACTAATTAACCAGGTGACGCAAGCATGTTTCCTGTAAGTAAAGTATTAACCTTGAGTTTTGTGTATGAGAAGAAACACTATTGTTATGAAACCTACTTCAATTATTCTGTGACTTTCTTAATTTGAATGAACTCACCTCTGGTAAGGAATACTTAAATAAGAAAAACTAATACATATTTTTTTTTTCCTTTAGAGAGAAAATAAATTCAAATAATTTATGCTTGTCATCTGGATTTAACTTTTGTTCTTTGATGGTGAAAAATATAAACAATGGTGTATGATGGTAAAAAATTCATGCAAATGTCATAATAATATCAATTATGGTTATATTTGGAAAAACTAATTGAAAAACTAATTAAAAGCAGGCAAACCAGCTTCTAGCAGATAGTTAAAAACTGTTAAACTAGTTTATTTAATCATAAATGTATGGTAAAATTACTTCTTGAAGTAGCTTGAATGTAAAAAGATAAAGTTATTCATATGATTTTTTTTACATAATATTTTATTTAATGGTTAAAATATACTTTGAGGTGTTTATAATTTTTGTTTTTTTTTTTCTTTTAACTGAAGTTTTGTACCTGTAGAAGAATTATTTTGATTACAATTTTTTAGTTTGAATTATTATATTTTTCATATTATATGTAGTATTATTAATCTTATATTATTTCTTAAAATATTATTAATCAAGTTTAAAATTAAATAAAAACAATGTAAATATTTTTGTTGTATTAGTTAAACATTAAAAAACAAAAGAAACAAATAATGATTATCAATGTCTTGAAGTATAATATTGAATTAATAAACTAAATATTATAAATAAAATGATAATTGTAGTAAACAGAGTAATATAAAAAAGGATAACGGTGAAAAAAAGAAATAAAATAAATAAATAAATCTGCTAAAAAAAATAACCTTATTTAGAAAAAAGTAATAGGAAATTTAATTCATATATAAAAAATAAAAAAATACATATGAATTATATGAAATTAATTCTAGGGGTACGTTCAAATCAACATAATCCAAACATTTCTATTGGATTAGGTTATTAAATTATGTTTGAGTTTTTTTTTTAACATCATTAAAGAAACATGTTGAATTTTAAAATTGATAAATCCAATTTAATAATGTAATAACTATATGATACAAATATTATTTATTTAATATTTATTTTATAAAAAAATACAATTTATCTTCTATGATACCAATGTTTTTTTTATTGTGAGTAAATATTTCATATCGCATATATTATTTTAAATAAATGTTAATGTTCTAGCATACAGTGTTTGACTTATTCCCATGGAACCCAATTCATTAAGTTATAAGAAATATATTTGTATTTATTGTTTAATGATTTTACTTAAGAATGATTTTTATACACGTTACGAGTTATGTCTTCCTTAGCTTATATAACAATTAAGAAACATAAAAACTGTTGACTTTGAATTTTTTTAAACATTACAAATACAATAATATATAATTTAAAATTATTCAACTTGATAACTTAAATCAAATAAACTCATTTTTAATTAAACTGAGTTGAATTAGTACTAAAAAGTAAATTAAACTAAATCGGTTCAATTCCTTCATTCACATGACCACAGTTTAAAACGTCTGATGAAATTACATTACAAAATTAAATCTGACATGAACATGTGTAACGTAACAGTTTAAAATAACAGTAAGTATCATTTGGCTTTTGAAAGTTTTAGCACTCAACAAATGATGGAAATTTCACCCTGCAATTTTGTACTGATTTTATGAGAACGAATAAATTTGAAAAAAATTTATAGAAATGGGTAAGTGGTAGATTATAACTTTAATTTGTTGTTAGATGTTTTTTTAAAAAATTAATTTTAAAAACTTGAAGTCTTTAGAAAGTATGACGTCTCCGACTTAAAAATAATATAAAAAATTGTGTATGATGACGTCGATGTATTAATTTTAAACTAAAATTATCATATGTAACGTAATTTTGTAAAATAATTTCGTAATAAAATTAATTTAAAATTTAGTTTTAGAGATAAATAAAATAAAATATAAATATATAATTTCTTTTAAAAATTCATAAAAATAGAAAAATTGGTTATTCGGTCTTTATTTTTATAAAAATTATCAATTCTATGTCTTTAGAAGATATTAAGTTATATTTCTATAAAAATCATCAATTTTTCTTTTTAAATTATTTTTTTCTTTAAAATTTCGTCTTTTTTCTTTTTTAGATTAATTACTAGAGGTCTATCTTTAGGAAAAGAGATAGCCTAGATGATTAGAATATGCTTTGTGAATTTGTGTAAAATAGTGTATCCTGATTTTATTGGTACATTGTAATCATATAAATGAAGATGAAAAGTCAGAGGAGGAGGTTCATACGATTGTGTCAGTGTCACGATGTGAAAAAAAATAGGTTAGACCAGATCATATATGACTACCCTACGATGTAAAAAAGGAATCAATTGGATCATATCATATGAATTAACAGGTTTGCTAGTGTATGAAAAAAACCTGATTAAACTAGATTATGTGAAAAAAACCCGATTAGACTAGATTATATGAATTGACAAATCATATGAATTAACGGATGTAAATCATATGGATTAACGGATGTGTTAATGATAACCTTACTGTATTAGATAAATTATGAAAACTTGATATGTCATAGTATGTCTAGTATAGAAATTTAATTTGTAATTATATATTTAAAAACTCTGTAGCTTACCTTTATTTTTAAATATGTGATGATTATATTTGAGTAGAAGATTTGACAAGTGGTGTGACTCTTTAGTGAGTGGATGAAGAAATTTAATTTAATTTAATTATTTTATAACTTATAAAGATATTTTATTAAATCTTTTGTGAAGAAATATATTTTAAAATATATGATAAATGTATGGATATTTATATTTAGATTTATTATATAAATTTTTGTATAATAAAATTTATATTACATGAAAAATATAGAATATTACATGTAATAACTTTTAGTTTAAATTTTTTATTTTTTTAATTTGTATCAAATAATAATTTTTTAATAAAATAATCTTACATTTCATTGGTTAATACCATTAATTTTGACTCGAGCAATATAATTAAACATATAGATAATTTTTAGTTATACATTTTATTAAAATATATCTCATAATATAAGATTAATTAAAAAAGTAACCTGATGTAAATTGAGTATAACATTTTTTTTTCAATATGTATTTTATTTTCCAAAACTTATATGTGATTTTAGGATCATTTCATTCTAGAACTTACATTTTAGTTTTATTTATTCACATATTTAAATATGTAAAATAATAAAACAATTTTAATTTATTTCATCATAAATTTTTTATATAGTTCCTTATTGTAAACTAAATATAAATTAAAAAAATAAAAAAATTTTAACGAAAGACATGACGATGACGACTTCAGTACAAAAATAATATACATAAGTCATCATATCTATATACGAATTTTATATATTATTTTTATACTGAACTCATCACATCTCTAACAAAAACGTATATTTTCTTTAGTTTTGTTTGAAACAAAAGTTATAAAGAAGACAACTTTTGTATTAAATTTTAAATCATCATTGAAATCGTATTATATGTGAACACCACTCATAAATTACCATTCTTATAAGTGTCCAAGACATGATTGATCAAGAAGTTCTCAACAGGGAGAAAAGTACAAAGACTGGAGCAATTTTTTTTGCTAAACTCATACACTTGAGCTTACATATGCAAATTTATTCATGACACAGGGACTAGTGTTCTTATTCTTATTACTAGTATATCTAACTGATGCATTTATGAGTTAAAGGGCCTTTGGTTACTACATTCCAAGTTAGGACCATATGTGAGCCCCATAATGTCACAGTAGGTTTTATAATAGCCGATCCTGTCATTTGAGCCTGAAGTGGGACCATTCCCACACTCATATCCACCATTGATGATATTGGTAATTACACCATAACCTGCAACTCTGTTAGCTGCCATGTCAGCAGCAGATGGCTTCCACACATTAGTGATCACGTCGTGGCATGAAGGTTTGTTACCCTGTGCTGTCATCCAATACCATATAGCTGCCTTGAATGATATCACTGCATGTTGAGCTACCAAGTCTGGATTGTTTATCAAGTCCAATTTTAAGGCTTTTCCAGCTAGATCATAGTTGTAGTTGCTGTTTCTCAAACACATCAAAAATCAATAACCAACAAAAACAGTAGATTTACCATCACAGAAAGAAAGTAATTTTTGAAGTAATGATGTGAGGGATATCTGTATGCACTTACTGTGTCAATTGAAGGGGCCCTCTACCATAATATGATTTTCCTGGGGGACATGGTGCATTCCTATCACAATACTTGTTGGATTTATCTCTTTCTGTAACAAAGCAATAACCCCAAACGTATGGTCCATTTGGTGATCCTCCTATCACACCCAAAATGAATTGTTTGATTAACTATGTAACACAAACACTCACACGACACTTCGATAGGCGTAATTTTTTTGTAAAATATAGGATACGAAACAGAAATTCATATATTATTTCAAAGTGAATTATATCTTATATATTTGTTAAAAATTCTATATTCGTTAAAAATGAATCGAATTAATAGTTTATAAATATATACAAATCTTACTTTACAAGCTGATTTTATAAAATTGACTTAAGCTTCTAATATGATATCTGAGTCTATTCTAACAAGATTATTGAACCTATCAGATCACCCACTATCGAGTTATTATTAAATTATCTTTACATATAAATTTTATGTTTAAATTGAAAAGTCTTCGCATGAATTGAAAAATTAAAGAATCGGAAGGTAAAGAGAGTTTGTAAAGTTAAGTTAAGTTTAAAATCTACTATGTCATAATATTCAAAAATTAAATCTAAATATATATAATTTAAATATATATAAAATTTGTTTCTTATCTTTATAATAAATTTATGAGTTTTTAAAAAATTATTGTATTATTTATTTTTAAAATTTGGTTAAAACCATCGTTATTAAAGTTTGATATGTGTGTG
>Ga0209700_104192_pt1 | contig 26378 bp, 23 predicted proteins | sample SiratroredBW_FD_187528 | JGI IMG/M metagenome (GOLD analysis project Ga0209700, IMG submission 187528) | Root nodule microbial communities of legume samples collected from California, USA - Siratro red BW (SPAdes) (version 2) | ecosystem: Host-associated > Plants > Roots > Nodule | place: USA... | reverse complement strand
CCCTATTTTACTAATATGACTATGCCCCAAATAAACTTATTATTATCGTAGGCGTGGTTGCTCCATTCTGTAAAATCCCCTGCTTCGTGTCATTCAAATAAAGCGAAGATCTCTCTCTCTCTCTCTGTATTCCATCTTCGTCACCACTCGCACTATGCAGTACCAAATTCCTGTTGATTCTACCACCCCTAAGGTATATTCCTTTCTTCGTTTCTCTTTAATTCAGATTGCCTCAATCCACTTTTTGTCAGCTTATGTTGCTTCTTGTTACATTCATAGCATTGCCCTCTTTCAGCCCCTCAATTTTTTCTTCAAGTAAAGGAAAATTCAACTGAAAAATACGATTTTTACTAATGGGGTTGGCTCAAATTGTTAGTTACCCTCCCCCCTTCATCATTTTCCTTCCCCAACCTCCCCTTTTTTTACTTTTGTTTCTGCTTGTGGACTTGATGGGCAATCTAAGGAATTATTATCAAAAATAGATGGTGTTTAGTTTGTTAGTGCTTTCATTTCGATGATAAAAATTTATGATTTTTCAATCCCTTGTGTTTTCTTTTGTAGTGATTTGCGGTGGAGCCTAGGTTTCTGGGCTGGTTTTGTGGAATCTGGTGAAGTTTTGGATTTGGGGGGTGTTGGTTGAGTAGAGTGGGTGAATTGGATTGGACTTGTTCGTTGAAGTTTGGTGCAAGTGAGTTGAGATGAGTGTGGTTGGGTTTGACATTGGTAATGAGAACTGTGTCATTGCTGTAGTTAGGCAACGTGGGATTGATGTTTTGCTGAATGATGAATCCAAACGCGAAACCCCAGCTGTGGTCTGCTTTAGCGAGAAGCAGCGGCTTTTGGGGTCTGCTGGTGCTGCTTCGGCTATGATGCATATCAAATCCACTATATCTCAAATAAAGAGACTGATAGGAAGGAAATTTGCAGATCCTGATGTGGATAAAGAGCTGAAAATGCTCCCTCTTGAAACTTCTGAGGGTCCAGATGGAGGCATTTTGATTCACTTTAAGTACTTGGGGGAGATTCATGTGTTCACACCTGTTCAAATAATGTCCATGCTCTTTGCTCACTTGAAGACTATGACTGAAAAGGATTTGGAGATGCCCATCTCGGATTGTGTTATTGGAATCCCTTCATATTTCACAGACTTGCAGAGACGGGCATATCTTGATGCAGCGAAAATCGCGGGGTTGAAGCCTCTGAGATTGATCCATGACTGTACTGCAACTGCCCTTAGTTATGGAATGTATAAAACAGATTTTAGCAGCACAGGTCCGGTTTATGTTGCATTTATTGACGTTGGTCATTGTGATACACAGGTCTCCATTGCATCATTTGAGTTTGGGAAAATGAAGATACTTTCACAGGCATCTGACAGAAGCTTAGGGGGAAGGGACTTTGATGAGGTTCTTTTTAGTCATTTTGCAGCAAAATTCAAGGAAGAGTACCGTATTGATGTGTATTCTAATACCAAGGCGTGCTTTAGGCTACGTGCAGCATGTGAGAAATTGAAGAAAGTTTTGAGTGCCAATCTAGAGGCACCTCTAAATATTGAGTGCTTGATGGATGAGAAGGATGTTAAGGGCTTTATCTCAAGGGAAGAATTTGAGAAGCTCGCATCAGGATTGTTAGAGAGAGTTTCCATTCCTTGCCTCAGAGCATTAACTGATGCAAACTTGACAGCAGAGAAGATTTCTTCTGTAGAGCTAGTTGGTTCGGGTTCTAGGATTCCAGCTATAAGTACATTACTAATTTCCTTATTCAAGAGAGAACCCAGTCGACAGCTGAATGCTAGTGAGTGTGTAGCTCGTGGTTGTGCTCTACAGTGTGCAATGCTCAGTCCTGTTTACCGTGTGAGAGAATACGAGGTTTGTATACACATTTTTTCAAATCTATCCTCATCATATGGTTACGTTCTATATTGCTGATTAGATTTGAGTTTATGGATTCTAAAAAATGTAGTAATTGTGAACGAATCAAGTTATTAGCTAGATTTATTCTAACAAAGTTTAGTTTCAGCCTTTTGGTTGTTTTCCTTAGTTCCATTTTTCTCCTTTTCTGATTTAAAATGAAACTTACATTACTTCAATTTCTCATAAGTATAGAGTTATGTGCCTCTATTTGTTGTATTGTTCTGTACATAATTAATGTCATTTCTCGTGTTTGTTCAGGTTCAGGATGTTATTCCCTTTTCAATTGGACTTTCATCAGATGAAGGTCCAATTGCTGCGAGATCAAATGGTGTTCTTTTCCCAAAAGGCCAACCCTTTCCAAGTGTTAAAGTCATATCCTTTCAGCGAAGTAATTTGTTTCATTTGGAAGCTTTCTATGTTAATCCAGATGAACTACCACCTGGGACATCTCCTAAAATTAGTTGTGTCACGGTATACCACTTTAGAACCCTCTGCTTGTGTAAATAGGTTAAAATTATATTGTGCTCATATTTATGTATTTTATATTTTCTCCTAAACCACCCTCTTTCAGAGTAGTTATCATCCCCACTTCTGTTTTTCCTGTGTGCTTAATGTAAATCATGCTCTAAAGTTTTGGGGTGAGATCTTTGTTTTGGGGCGTAATTCTGTGTGAACTTTTGAATGATCTTTGTTTTACTTTTTTGGTACTCAATAGTTCATATCTATGTTTTAAATTTAAATTTCACAGTGGTTTTGGTAGTTATTTATCATTACCACAATCAATACTTTTTTGTGGGAGCTGTAGTTTCCAATATTTTGCAGTTGTTAATGTCAATGTATGCAAGTATCTCCAAACGTTTTGTGTGACTGTCAGTTATTGGTATGAAGTGAATAAGGTTACTTTAATGGATCCAAAGCTATTGTAATAGACCCTCTTCCTATTTCCCAATGAGAGATAGACTTTGTTACCGAATGGCCTGTTACTTGTTCTGAAATAAAAGGAAACCATGGTTTGTTGTAATGTAAACCTATTTAGGTTTAACAATACGAAAATCAGAATCGGTTTTCTGTGGAAATGCATACACTTGACTAAATCACTGTTAGCATCATTCCATGTGCTTGTAATTCAGAATGCATTATCTGCATGCCCTAACCTTGAAATATGCTTATGCATTTGATCAATCCTTCATTTCAGATTGGCCCTTTCCATGGATCCCATGGTGGTAAGAGCAGAGTTAAAGTTAGAGTTTCACTGGATCTGCATGGAATTCTCAATATTGAATCTGCTACAGTAAGTAAGAAGCCCCTTTTATCTTTCCATATTTTGTTAGTTTTTTTAAGAGATCTTTGGACATAAACCTTTCTGTGGTTCCAGTTGATCAAGGATGGCATGGATGATTTGGTAATGGCGGGTGATCATAATTCAAATTCTGATGCAATGGATATTGATCCCAGTCCTGAGAATGGGTTTGAAGATATTACCGATAAGAAGTTGGAATCTCCATGTAGTTCTGTAAGTACTCATTGTTTTCCCCCTTCATTGTTTCCCACTTTCTTTTTTAACTTACTGGGGAATCTCTGATGTTAGAGATTTCTAGCAATTTTATCCTTTGATTTGAGCATGGAATTTTATAGGTAAAATGTAAGAGGCAATTGCAATAATTTCTGACAATGAATTCTATTGGGGCATATTTATCATGAATTGTTGGTGTTTGGAGTAAATTTTAACTTTACTATAGCTTTTTACAGGTTAACTGTGATTGTGGTGATAATTATGCTTGCAGATATGATTTATTTCAGTTTGGATTTAGTTAAAATATTCCGATAATACCTTTTTACAGGTTGATGGTATAAGAAAAGATAAGGGTACCAGACGGGTTGATGTGCCAGTGAATGAAAATATCTATGGTGGAATGACAAAGGCAGAAATCTCAGAAGCTCGTGAAAAAGAACTCCAGTTGGCCCAACAGGACAGAATTATAGAGCAAACCAAAGAAAAGAAGAATAGCTTGGAGTCTTATGTCTATGATATGAGGAGTAAGGTACAGATTCAATGTCTCAACAATTTGTTCCTTTTTTAAAGAATTGGAGGCTTAACTTTTGTAGAGTTAATTGAAAGTCTCAAGTGTCACACTGAAAAACTTTATAGCGTGTAGTTATTGAAAATTGATTTTCATGGCTTTCTGTGGTGATTCATTTGTAAATGTAAGGCTAAAATTGGTTTCTGTGTAGTCTTATCTGTACAGGGTCGGAAATACCAAACCTTTATCCCTTGCAATGGCCCTTGATTCTATTCTAGCATTTGAAGATTATGTTTTTGGTTTATTTTTCTGTGAGCTGAAATGTAAATTTATTTGCATATTTAAATAGCTCTTCCACACATATCGAAGCTTTGCGAGTGAACACGAGAAAGATGACATATCTAGGAGTCTTCAAGAGACCGAGGAGTGGCTTTATGAGGATGGTGTTGATGAAACTGAGAATGCTTATTCTTCAAAACTGGAAGATCTGAAAAAGGTAATTTTTTTTTCTCTTTTTTTCTATTACTATATCCCTTTTCGGACTTATTGTTTACAATCTGTGTCATCTTGTAGCTGGTAGATCCGATTGAGAATCGGTTCAAAGATGAAAAAGAAAGAGAGGAAGCTAAAGGGGATTTATCGAAGTGCATTTTAAAGCATCGCACATCTGCAGATTCCCTTCCACCCCAGGATAAAGAACTGGTACAGTAACAATTAGACTAGTATATACTATTGTGATTATGATGATGATTTTATTGTTTAGATCAGCTTTCAAGTGATGATTTTATTGTTTTAGATCATCAACGAGTGCAATAAAGCAGAGCAGTGGTTGAAAGAAAAGATCCAGCAACAAGAATCCTTACCTAAGAATACTGACCCAATATTATGGTCAAGTGATATTAAGAGCAAGACAGAAGAGTTTAACTTGTATGATTTCTGTTCTCCTTTTCAGAACTGTATACTTATAGTTTTCTGAGTCCATTTGACACAACTTAATTGTAGTAGTATTAGGCAACCAAATCTTTTGATTCATGTGTAATAAAGTTCCTCATAGTTAATATATTTCATTGCAAATAATAGTGTTATGATAATTCTGAGCTAGGACAAAACTTAGATACAGACCTTAGTAATCTGTGTTAACATTTAATCAAAATATTTATTAGGTAGATTATTGAGGTGAATATTAATTTTGATAGAAGAACAACAAAAATGCCTAAGTAACTACATCTAAGTTTTTTCCTTTGGATTATACACTAGCTTGTGCATAACATTGTTCATATGGTCTTATAAACATGTTTGTCTTTTCCCTTCTGATTTTATCTCTGCATTAACAAATGTCCCATTTTGATGGTTTTAGAACATGCCAACACATACTGGGATCCAAGACTTCTCCATCTCCAGAAGACAAAGACATGCCAGATTCCTTCAATGATCCATGAATACATTGATATCATTATACCACATGAGCTGAAGACCCAAGTTTTCATTACTGATACCATCTGACAAATATAGCAACAAAATTTCTTGCATTTCTGTTTTGCAGTGTTTTGTATTTTGATAATTTTTCTAATCTATTATGATATGATATAGTTCTGCAAATGAATCAAATAGATTCCACTTTAGGGGAGAAAAAAAAATGTGTGGAGTATTAGTGGACCTTGTTCATCCATTGTGCTCAAAGAAATTCTTACAAAATTGTTTGGTTAGCCTCTTTTGATGTTGGAGTCTGTTGTGAAACTTTTAGAATATAATAAGTTGTTATGCGGCTTTATGATGTTGTATGAAATTAAATCATTATATTAGGCTGGTCACATTTTTCTTAGCACAAGTTTTTACTCCTTTTTTTTAAGTTATTCTTTTACTTTATCAGTTTTTCTTTATATGGTGTTCTTCTATGAGGATTGTTATGTTCAATACTGTTGTGTAACATTAGAGTTATTGATTTGTTGTATTAATAATGTATTATATAGTTTAGACTCCCTTAGTCACATTAATAAGCATTTGACTTGTATTGCATATTACTTCCAAAATTTTTTTAGTACTAAACGAATGAATGCTTTTTATATTTTATTAACTGTTTGGATACATTCCCAACTATAAGAGATGGCAAATGCTAACTAGGTCATCAATAATAGGATAAATAAATCAAAGTTATGTATAGGAGAGCAGGGAGAAATCAAGTTATTTTTGTCCATAATTAACTTCAAAACAGTTATTCATTAATCTAATAGTTAGGTTGAGATATCTTTTAAAACTATTGGATTAAAGAAAATGAAAAGTTAAAAATTAGAATTAAGAATAGGCGTGATTAAAGTTTAAATTCCTTTTAAATTTGGATGTTCCCAAATTAATCTTTATTCAACTGTTTTTCTATTTAGTATTCACAACTTTTATATTTCAGTCAGATATTGTATTTTTTTAATGTAGATATTGGATAATAATGTGGTGATAATGAAATCCTTTCTTATTGTAGATAATAGTATGAAACTTATTGATAAACACATTTAAAGTTTTTTCAATTAAAGTAATAATTTGTTATTTTATATTAATTATAACATCATTTTATATTAATAACATTTTTTTGTAATGAGTTATTTTATTTTAATTATAATATTATTTTATATTAATCGAAAGATCTTTAAGACAAGTAAAAATATAATAAAATAAAATAAAAATCACCTCAAGTAGAAAGAATTCAATTGAAAAATATAGAGATTTGACTTGAAATTTAATTAAATCTTAAAAATATTTATTATAAAATTAAATATTTTATTTTTAATTAATATTTAATTTTTTTTATCAACACTATTTTATAGTTTATAAATATAACTAAAAATAATTTGAAAATTTCAAAAATTAAAAATGTTAAATAATCTTGAATTACTTTATTATCATTATAATCCTTTACTATTAAAATAAAATGAGTTTACTAATGCTTTTGTTGTAAATGTATAATTTTAAATAGATAACATTACTTTTTTAAACAATTAAATTTTTTAAAAAATATTATAGAAATTTTTCTCAAAAAATATTTTTAAGTAAAAACCGAAAATTTGACAAATAATTTCCTATCTTTTGAAACTCTTTTCATCTAAGGAAAAGAACATTTACCCTTCTAAATTGTATTTCTTTTACAAACAGACGTCATAAACTTTAATCTTGTTTGAATTGATTCTCAAATTTTATCTTATTTATATAAAAACATTCCCAACTTTAATTTCATTCCTATTGATTCTTAATTTTTTTAAGATAGACAACTAAAACTTTAATTGTATTATAATTATTTTTATATTTAATAATTTCTATAAAAAAAATTTCTAACAACTTTTTTAGTTAAATACTAATAACAATAGTAGTAATAACAATATAAATAATAATAGTTTAATGAAAATTGTGTCAACTTAAAGTTATTAGACAAAAATATTTATAAAAAATAATAAGTTTTAAGAAATAATATACTAAAATTAAATTTATAAGTATATAATGAATGTCACACTAAGTTTATTGTTTCAATTAGAAGTAAAGGTATATTGGTTTTATGTTACTTCTCATGCTATTCATTTAATAAATAAACTTCCAACAAATGTTTTAAAAGAAAAATCATTATATAAAATCATGTTTAAAGAACCACCATATGTGTGTTTTGCTTCATTAAAAAGGTATGTTACTTAATGTTTAAAATAGATTCTCATAAACAGAAATGTTATTTTTTATGGAAGCATATTTTTTTATAAATATTCTATAAATCCTGAATATAGATAATTAAGAAAATATTAATATGTTGTTTGAACCTATTAAGTGCTGAAAAAACTATTAGTCACAGTGATGATACACAATATAATTTTTTAGATAACAAATAACTATCATAATCCTTCATCAAATATAAAGTTATAAAACCTCTCAATCACAATAATCATAAGAGAAATTTAAAGGATCATCCAATACAATTAAAAGAACACTTGTGTATCTCATTCACTATCATCACTAGATTCGTAATATATCAAATAATCCTATTAAGAGAAAACATCCCATTTCTTTTAATATCACATTAAGAATGATAATCATTTGTTAATATATTATATATTAATGGTATGATTCGTGATGAAAATCAATAATACCAAGAAAATAAAAAAAGATAAAACCTATTTAGATAGAAAATGTAAGGATGAAGCAAAAACACATAGATAGATACATGTGAAAAAAATTTATGCACTATTCTTAACACAATTAATGTTATTAATTTATAGGTTGTGTTGACTCTAATGCTATGACACACTCAATGATTGTTAGTAAATTTAAATATACTTTTTTTTTCTTTAATGACATATTTTAAAAACTGTAATTGTGAGTTTCACAAATGCACAATAGTTAAATATAACGTCTTTTAAGAACTGTAATTGTGAGTTTCAAAAATAGACAATATTTTAAATAAATAATATTTTAAATATGACTATTAATCTCCACAAAACACAAAACATCTCTATTTCATCATGGACAAGGAAAATGATTTTTGAAAATTTCATTAATAGATAATTCTTTCTCTTTTTATTCTTACAAAAACATAAATATATATAGTGGGTTTCATCACTATATATGAATTTCATCACTTAGTCACAACCTAAATTTTTATAATCAAAATCCTTAAACAATGATTAATTTTTATAAAAATAATAAAGAATATAACAAAAATTCTATATTAATTCAAACTTATTTCCTTTTCAAAACAGTTAAATAAAATAAATACTTAAATAACAACTAATTTTATATAAAAATATTATAAAAAATATATACTAATTTAAATAATATTAAGATTTTTTTATAAAAGAAAATATTAAACAAATAATTTTATATAAAAAAATTAAAATATATAATAAAACTTGTATATATTAATTTAAACAATAATTAACTCTTTCCCAAGAGATAATATTATTTTTTTTATAAAAAAACAAAATAAAAGTTGTCAGTGCAAGAAAAAAAAAAGAAAAAGAAAAGATGAAAATAAATTTCACATTTTAAAATATTACTCCGAAGTCCAAAAACCTATTCACCATTTCCTCCCTTCTCTCTCTTCTCACTGTTCATCTTCTCCTATTCTCTTTTCACTGTTTATCTTCTGCCTTGCTTCCATTATCTAATGTTCATCTTCTCCACTGTTCCTCTTCCCTCACTTTCTTCTCCTCTCTCTTTCTTTTCTTCTCATTTTTCATTTTTCTTTTCTTCCTCACGAATCGTCTGTAACGGAAACTGAATCGCAAATCACACGATTCGGATCCGGTCAGTCCGATTTATGTTACGATTCGGGTTACAAAGCGATTCATCAATATGTATCGCGGAGGAAGAGTTTTGTAACGAATCGAGTTTCGAATCGCACGATTCTTACTATTCTAGGTATACATTCTAAATTTTGCGAGTATAGTCTGAGCAATCGTAAAACAATGGACTTGCCTAATCGTGATAAGCTACAGACTGTTGCTGCGAAGAAGACACCTCTGAGAGATCTGCAGAACGATAATAAGAGCATGGTGCCAACCTCTGTCGGAAGCTCTTCGATTCTAAAGGATAAGGATCCTGGTACTGATTCCACTAGAGTTTCCGGCACCAAGAGGCCCTCTTCGGACTTCCCGGTGAACCAGAATCTTCAGCAATCTCCCGGCAATAATGCGGCAAATGGACATCTGGTGTATGTGCGTAGAAAATCGGAAGCTGAACTGGGCAAGGGCACTGCTTTTGAGAATCCTAGTATTAGTGCTTATTGTTCTCATTCGAAGCAGCTCTGTTGTGAAGAGGAGAATGCTCAGCCAAAATCTCAGATTAAGGAACCAAAGGTTTCTTGTTTCCCAGCATTTGCAGCTTTTCCTATGGCTTCTTCAATGAACTCATCTGGAAAGCCTTCGGTTCCTATTTCGATAAGGAAATCTTCTATGAAGTTAGCACCGGTTGAGTCCAATTATGTGACTGCTTCTTCTGGCCCTGCTGCCACCCCTGGTAATCCCAAGGGATTGAAAAGTTTGCACTGGGAAGAGCGGTTCCAACAACTGCAGATGTTTTTGAAGAAGCTGGACCAGTCAGACCAAGATGAATATATCCAAAGTATGTGTGATAACTCAAATGTTTTGCTATGAAGTTCTTGATGTTTTATTGAGCTGATGTTATCCTTTGGCAGTGCTTCGTTCCCTGTCCTCAGTTGAACTTAGCAAACATGCTGTTGAGTTGGAGAAGAGATCAATTCAGCTTTCATTAGAGGAAGGTAATGGAGTTGTTATTTCGTGTGTTTCCTTTCTTATAATCTTGTAGGGTGTTGAATTAGGCATTAAATAAACTCCTTATGATTATTCACTATCTATTATGCTTGTGGTAGTTCCCTTGTTTCCTTTCTTATAATCTTGTGGGGTGTTGAATTAGGCATTAAATAAACTCCTTATGATTATTCACTATCTATTATGCTTGTGGTAGTTCATCTATACGAGTCTGTGAATTACTTTGTGTCTTCCATAGCTTTGTTTTATGGTATGCTTCATGCTTTGGATAGACAACTGTCAGCACTTTAACATTTGTTTTTTTCTCATATTCATTATTTTAAATGGACCTTTAACTTTACTATATGCATATCATCCGTATAGCATTACTAATCTGGAAGGTAGAATAGGGAAATGATATATTTGCATTTTGTTCAAGTTTATGAAGTTCTGACACTCCCTAAGTGGCGTGTCCGTGACATGCCTAGACATTCCTACATTCCTAGGATACTTAACGGTAAAGTGTTCAATTCAAAAAATATTTTTCTCTGTGTCTAATAATTCTAATACGGTTCTAACACAATTTTAAAAGAAACTACTATAATAATTTTTTAAAATCTTATAAAATATTTAAATTATATATATATATATATTTTTACTTTTTGAATTTTAGATAAATGAATTAGATTATTTGTATTATATTATATTTGACTTACTTTGTTCATAGATGATTTTTTAATACATAAATATTAATTATCAGTTTATATAGATTCGCGTCTCCCGTATCCTATATTTATATTTTGGAGGGTACAAGTGTTTACATAATCCGTGTTTCATAGATTGTAACTGTTGGCATCTCCAACCTGCATGCATGAATCCTTATCCGTCAAAATACTTTCATCAACTGTGTGTCTTGCTGCTTTGAATGTCTTGGGTAAATCCGTGTTTCTATGATGATTTTTTAATTTTATGTTTTATTTTAACAAAAAAAGAGACTTAGGAGGCTCAAGGAAAACTGTTAGAAATAAAAATAGGAGCAATTGCTCTCATCTCAGCCATAAGAATATTACATTTACTTATGTTAATTGCATAGCCAAAATTGAAGTTCCTAGCAGCATCCCCCCAAGCAGTTTTCCCACATCCACTTCCACAGATCCATCCCAATGAATAGCTATCTAACCTAGTTGGGGTCCTTTCCACTGAATCAACCTATCGTGGAAGTTTACAAACATTCCACTTAACCTTTCCAATAATATGGTCAACAGTCGCAGTAGTCTTCCTAAAAGTATTGATAAGGAAGAAACACATGTTTCTAGTCTAACTAACCAAGTCCCTTTTCCACATTTCTTATAAAAATATTGATGTAGCATTAAGAGATTTCCTTCACCATTACACTCACGGTATAAATCCATTGGTCGCTCTATAACTTTGTCCTTGATCCCTTACCAATTCCCCTTACAATATTATCTTGGAAATTATCCCGTGATGTTCCTAAACTCCACCAAAAATTACTCATGTGTTTGCCTTTGCTGGCAAATTCCTTCATTACACTTCATCTTAAAAGCATCGTTTGTGACAAATATTTCCACAAAATCAACCATGACATCATTTTTTATCTGTCAGAAATGTATCCTTCTTTATTTGCCAGGATGTATTTCTTTTTTGTGTCAAGATCCATCTTTCCTTATGTGTTGAGATGAATCTCTCCTTACGTGCTCATATATTATAATTTATTATATGTCTCGTGACGTGTTGAGACGTATCCTTTTATACACTTTTGACCAAGTAAATATGCATGTAAGGTAATAAATATGTAATTAATGAAACATTTATACTTTTAAATCTTCACATTTTTTATAGTTATCTAATAAGTTTTTACATGTACACGGACCTTGATTATGAGTCCCACATGATCTTGACATCTAATCAGTGTATAATCACTTAGTTACTGTCTGAGTGTTTTTTAGCATAAGATTAAGATGTCCTAAGTTGTCAAATGTACATGACCAAAATTTTCTGGAAGTATACATCCGTATAGCATTTCTAGTCTGGAAGGTAGAATAGAGAAATGTTACATTTGCATTTTGTTCGAGTTTATGAAGCTCGGACACTCCTTTTTAAGTAACGTGTCCGCGTCCGATACTTATTGGACACTGTCATGCTTACGATACGTATCGGTGAAGTGTTCATTTTAAAAGACATTTTTCTATGTATTTGACAATTTTAACACAGTTTCAACACAATTTTAAAAGGGACTAATATAATAATTTTTTAAAAACTTATAAATTTATTATAGAGATAAAAAACAAATCTTATATATAATAAAAAATATTTAGATTATATATATATTTTCACTTTTTGGATTTTAGATAAATGAATTAGATTATTCTTTTATATTTGACTAACTTTGTTCATAGATGATTTTTTAATACATAAACTTTAATTGTCAATTTATATAGATTCGTGTCCCGTGTCCTATATGTTGGAATATCCGTGTCGTATCCGTATCAGTGTCAGTATTCGTGTTTCATAGATCGTAGCTGTTGGCATCTCCAACCTGCATGCATGAATCCTTATCCGTAAAAATACTTTCATCAACTGTGTGTCTGATTTAGCTAACAGAAAATAAGAAGCTGATGATTTTTTTACCTCACGTATTTCTATGATGACAGCCAAAGAGTTACAGCGTGTTGCTGCTTTGAATGTCTTGGGTAAATCAGTGAAGAACTTCAAAGCGCCAGTTGATCACGACGAGTGTTCAGACAAGTTGAAGACGGCATCATGATCTTCCCCATTTGGGCTGCTGTAAATTTCTCAGGCAGTGTAAACTTTCTGACTTTTTGTTTTGCTTAGAGTTGATGCTGATTCTTTTAAAATATTGTAGTTGACAGAGAAATTATCAAACGTCGTGTTCACGAAAATTGAAAACGGTTATCTATTGCAATTTGTGCTTCTTGTAATTTCTGCTCATCTTACATAGCCTACAAAAAATTATTTAGGCTTAGAGTAAGTAGATATGAGATATGGATTACAATGGTACACATATTTAGGAAAGTGGGAATGCATCTAATCTAGAATTCGTGAAAGGGGAAAAAAGGTTGTAGTATAGGTTAGGTTGGCTCATTTCAGTCATATTTTCCTTTTTGGCATGGAGTTTCTTTTGCATGAAAGTTTAAGACTAATATTTGAAGACATATAGATATATTTAAGTGCCTGATTTTTTTTACATTAACCACATACTGGTGTGCGGATGGACTATAATGAAATGTTATCATTTTCATTACTTGTTTTCCTCTTTAAGTGAAATTTAAATGTGTCATTTTTTAATTTTATGTTTTATTTTAATAAAAAAGAGAATTAGAAGGCTCAAGGAAAACTATTACAAATAAAAATAGGAGCAATTGCTCTCATCTCAGCCATAAGAATATTACATTTACTTATGTTAATTGCATAGCCAAAATTGAAGTTCCTAGCAGCATCCTGAAGAACTCCACCCCAAGCAGTTTTCCCACATCCACAACATCCTAGTTGGGTCCTTTCCACTGAATCAACCTATCATGAAAGTTTACAAAGGACGAAAGCTAGGTTATTTTAAGCATTTGCACGCCCTTTGGCCAACACATTCTACTTGACCTTTTCCAATAATATGATCAACCGTCGCAATAGTCTTCCTAAAAGTACTGATAAGGAAGAAACACATAAGTAAGTTTCTACTCTAACTAACCAAGTCCTTTTTCCATATTTCTCATAAAAATATTGACGTAGCATTAAGAGATTTCCTTCACCATAACACTCACGGTATCCCTTGGTCGCTCTATAACTGTCTTTGATCCCTTACCAATTCCCCTTACAATATTATCTTGGAAGTTATCCCGTGATGTTCCTAAACTCCACCGAAAATTACTCATGTGTTTGCCTTTGCTGGCAAATTCATCACACTTCATCTTAAAAGCATCGTTTGTGACAAATATTTCCACAAAATCAACCATGACAGATATTTCATTTTGTATCTGTCGAAATGTATCCTTCTTTATGTGCCAGGATGTATTTCTTTTTTGTGTCAAGATCCGTCTTTCCTTATGTATGTGTTGAGATGAATCTCTCCTTACGTGCTCATATATTATAATTTATTATAGAATTAATATATGTTGACAGCATACAACCGAATGTCAACCGCCGTGGTAACACCTGTGCTTACGTGGACGAGGGGTAGAATTGGGTTTTTGGTGAGTGTATTAAAACAATTGAAATTTTAATGCTTTAACCTTTGAAATTTTAAAATTTTAACCACATAACAATGCCATAGGGATAGTCGCGCTACGCCGTTACTAGCATTGTACATTCAAAGTGTTTAACTCTGTCTATTTAAGTGTTTAACTAAACACAATTTTCTGACCACCCATCACAGACAACAATTCTGTGCACAATTCTGTGCACCCTGACCTCTGTATCTCAAATCTTTACATGTTTTTAACTGTTGAATTGAACACAAGTGTGCCTTGGTTCACCACGAACCACCTAACAATGCTATAAGCCAAAGGACAGTCGCATTGCACCATTAATAGCACTGTACATTCAAAGTGTTTAATCCTGTCTATTTAAGTGTTTAACTAAGCACTATTTTCTAACCACCCATCATAGGCAACAATTTTGTGCCCCTTGACCTTCGTACCTCAAATCCTTACATGTTTTCAACTTTTGGATTGAACACAAGTGTGCCTTGGTTCATCATGAACCACCTAATAATGCCATAAGCCAAGAGACACTCATGTTGCGCCATTACCAACACTGCACATTCAAAGTGTTTAATCCTGTCTACTTAAGTGTTTAACAAAGCACAACTTTCTGACCACCCATCACAAGCAACAATTATGATCTCCCTGACTTCCAAATTTCAAATCTTTACATGTTTTTCACTTACCTATTCAACACAATTATGCCTTGGTTTACCACCTACCAATGCCATAACCCAACGGACAATCGTGATGTGCTGTTATCAGCATTGCACATACAACGGCCTGTTCCTCTGTCACGCAAATGGGGACCCAAGACATACTTATGGCTTTGTCCGTTGAAGAAAGAAGGTAACATTCTTACTTTGTCATTGCAAAATGAAGGGGTTGTGGTTTCTCTTGTAACTAAGACGCTGGACGATGAAGAACAAATGGAAGGGGCTCAATCTGTGATTACAAAAGGAAGGGGGTAGTTGTGAACGAAGCTGCTGCAACTGATTGCAAAAGTTGATTCTAACACTAATTTTCACTTCCGTGCCACATTGGAAGAAATTTGTCACACAGAAATCTACTTGCCACGTAACTATCACGTGAGGTTGTAACTTAGTTGTGTTGCCACGTCACGTTGTCAACATAATTACTGTAAGAGAGTTTTTAACAGAAGACTAAGTTCTCAAATGTAGATCACCAAAATTTTCTCAAAGTATAAGTTGTAAAGTCTCCAATTGGCCTTTATCTTAGTGAAAAGAAAACACAAATATTGAATGAAGAAGGTTACATTTCTCTTATGCAAAAAAAACATGAAAAAAAAGATAACAAATTTTGCATGTAATATAATCTGTGTTGACCTTCTAATACTCTTTTTTTTCGTAGTTGAAAAATATTCTCATGATTGATAATGGGACCATACGTATAACACCTTTTTATTTTAATAATTCATATAATAATGACTAATTAAATAAACATAATAACCAATAAAATGATATTTCTTAATTTTATTTTCTTTCCTATCAAATACCTCTATTTTCACTCAATTTTTATTTTTTTTATCTTCTCTTTCACTCCCTTTTTTTTGGAAGACTTTCCAAAAACGCATCACATTAATTCAAGTGCAACTTCCTTTCATTCTTATTTTCTTCCCAAATAAATGTTCTTCTAACTTTATCTACTTTCTAATAGACAAATTGGATTGACCTTGTTTATGATCAAAATAATTTTAAAATAGTTATAAGAGTCATTACCATAGAAATGGATATTATTCATTTAACACCAAATTTAGAAAGAACCAAAGAGATAAAATTGAACGGAAACTCATTATTGGAATTTATGTAAAAGGTCTCGACTCTTAAGAGATAAATGCTTAAACATCATTTTTTTTTTTAAAGTATAGAATAATACTTTTTATATAACTAATTTTCTGGGGAATCAAGTTCATTGGGTGTAATTTTCCCAAAATAATCATTGTAGAATTTGGTTCCCACATAATTGAATTTTGAACTGAGTTTTATTTATTTATTTTATTTAAAAACGAGTGAAAGATAATTTTAAAAATTAAATATTTTGAATAAGATTGTAGAAAAATATATATTTTAAAAAGTAAAAGTTTAGAAAAATAGTTTTATTGACGAATAATATTTTAGAAAAATAAATATATTAAAAATATTAATTTAGAAAATAATTATACTAAGAAATAATTAATTAAAAATATTAAAATTTAAAAATAATTATCTAGAAAAGTAACAATTTGAAAATTTGTTTTTAATCATACACAATTACAAAAATAATTATGATGATAACAATATGAATGAAAAATAGGGAATAGTATTCTTTGTAAAAAAGTTATTTTTATAAATTTTTTATTTTCTTTGAATAATTATTAAATTTATAAATATTTTAATTATTATATTTATTATTAGAAATCAATAATTTAAATTATATAAAAAACTTTCCACTGTCTTTCAAAATTCTATCTTTCTTTTATTTCAATGACATTTTCTAAACTAAAATTATTGGATTGAACCTTCAGTATGTCAAAAATTATAACTAATATATAATTATTTATACTTAATAACAAAATATTTCAAATAGATTTAAGAATTTAAAATTATGGTCCACCCTCTACCACTCACTTAAGTCATATATTGTAACATTTATTTCAAATAATAAGTTCTGGAGTAAAACCTTATATAATCTATATAAGTTCCTTATTAATAAAACTTTTTTTTTAAAAAAAATGATCTTAGACATAGTTTGTCAAAACAATTATTAAATTTTATGATATATGATCATTTTATGGTATATAGTAATTTCTAACTAGCTAACAGTGTAAGTACATTTTAATTGAATATTAAAAGCAATTATCACAAAATTAACAACTTTATCATTCACCACACTCTAGTAATAGATGATAATCATGTAAAAAATTAGTTCAACACATGCCAATAGATTCTATTTACTACCTTTCTCTAAGCGTAAAATATATGTATTTACAAGCAAAATAAATCACAATTTTTTTATAAAATATACATAAAATTGAATTATTTTTACTTAATTTAATGATTTTTAAATACCTTAATTTTAGTTAGTGTATGCTATTTAGTTCAATCATTATAATATGTCATTTTTGTTTACTAGAAAAGTATTATGAAATTTGTAAAATCTAAAATATATGTGAAGTTAATATTTTTTATAAATGAGAATGAAAAACTCTTTTTTTAAATTATTATATATGATATATAATTGAAACTGTAAGAAAATAAGGTACAATGGCCACGTACGCCATTGCTGTTCTCACTCTCACTTCTCGCATTTCTTCTTCGTCTTCTTCTTCCCACTTCTTCTTCTCTCGCCCCTTCACTCGTTTCACCACAAAGTTCGTATCTTTCAGAACCCCACACCAACGACGTCGTTCCTTCTGCAGCAACTGCAAAAGGGCAATGGCATCTTCGCCAGCCACCATCCCTTCCATTTCTGAGAGAACGACGGCACCCTATGGATCCTGGAAGTCCCCCATCACCACCGACGTTGTCTCCGGCGCCGCCAAGAGGCTCGGAGGCACAGCCATCGACGCCCGCGGCCGCCTCGTCTGGCTGGAATCACGTCCGGCGGAGTCAGGGTATGTTTGAGTGCTGTTTGGATGATCTAAAATCACGTTGGAATAGCTGCTAAAGTGATTTTAGGTAAATGTTTAGGGTGTGTTTGATTACAAACCTATAAATGTTTTGAGAACTTTATTATTAGAAGAAAAAACAAAAACACTGGATTTCAATGAGAAATGTTCTCAAAACACTTGGAACTTGCATCTAAACTTGTCCTTGGTTTTAGCATGAGATGTCCTTAGTTTCATTAGGGGAGATTGATTTTGGGTTTAAAATTGATTTTGAGAAAAAATAAATAAATTGAAGTTGCTTTTATGTTGAATAAAACAATTTATATTGACTAATGTTGAGTGTTTTTTAGAATAAATAATCTAAACATAAATTACTTCATTCCAAAATTAGTCTTAACTAAAATCAATTTTTTATAAGTTTAATTTCATTAAAAATTAGTTCTACAAATAGTCTCGTCCAAACTAACAAACACCAAGTTCCAGGGCTTATTAGCTTGGACAAAACCTAGATAAAGTTTTAGGTGTTTCTGCTGATGTTTTACCATTAAAGTTTTATATGTAAACCTTTATTACACGCTGATTACATGTAAAGCTCTAGTTCTAATTGAAAAGTAGCACACAATTGGCCAAGCAATTTTACCTTTAGGAGTTTGGAAGTGGGAAAAGGTGAAATTTTTAAACCTTTTGAGTTTGCAAATTGACCCTTTTGTTTTGGCCATTTACTGCTTTTCAGACGGGGAGTTCTTGTGGTTGAGGCGGAAAATCCGGGAGGTGAGGTTGTGGACATTACACCTAAGGAGTTTGGAGTGAGAACATTGGCTCAGGAATACGGAGGTGGTGCTTTTACTGTTTCAGGGGATGTTGTCTTCTTTGCAAATTACAAAGATCAGAGGTTGTACAAGCAGTCCATCAATTCTCTGGGTGAGTATTGCAAGTATAAATTTTCATTATCCAATGCCATATTTTCCAAAACAATGTTATGGCGTGTTATTTGACTGGTGGAATGGAATATAGCTGAGTAGTGTGGAATGGAAAGGATCTAAGGAATAAGGTTAATATTTTATGATGGGATGGTGGAAAGTTTTCATGTCATTGAGAAGTTTCCGGAATGATAAGGATATTAGTGAATAATTAGTTGTTTCCATTTCACATTGGCCTAACCGGAGAAAAGGCAAATAGAAGAATGGGATTGAATAGATTCTTACTTTTGTTCCATTTCTTCGTATTTTAAACGATCAAAACATCAACAACTAATGTAACCATTTAAACTCCTCTAATCTACCCCTTTCAGTTAACATAAATGGCATTTGTGCCCTTTGGATTAATATGTAGGCTTACTCTTATATGTCTGTTATACACTGTCATTAAATTTTTATTTATTTATTTATTTATTTGTGTTCTATTTATCTTTGGTTAGCGTATAGAGATTCATTAGATCCTATATGGAAATATTGATTTAGTGTCATATTATCATCAAAGGTGTATTTGAAGCAATCTTCTTATTAGTGCTAGAATATTTTTCTTTGTTCCCTAACAGATGTGCCTCCCGTACCTCTGACTCCTGATTATGGTAGCCCTGTAGTCAGCTATGCTGATGGAATATATGATGGACGCTTTAACCGATTTGTCAGTGTAAGGGAAGGTAAGCAGGCCAGAATAAAATTGTCTTGTAGACTTATGTCAGAATGCTCCTGGTGATTTTATTTGTTAAACCATTTATTTATTTGGTCCTCAATGTATGAGCATGTTGCTAGATCGTCGAGAGAGCGCTCAAAATCCATCTACAACAATTGTATCTATAGCACTTGGCAGCAAGGATGTTCAGGGTAATAATTTCTGTTTTTCTAGTGAATTTTTTCTGTGAAGAGATTTAATGAATGCTGAATAAGGGCCTGTTCAATTTGAGAAAACATTTTTTATTTCAAAATTGCTGTAAAAATATTACAATGTTTACTTTGTTGCCTGTTTTCAGAGATTTATGTAGGACATGTTGAAAACAAATTTTTTCTTTCTTTTTACCATTTCCTATCCTATACAAATATTTGAAAACATGAAATAAGGTGTCATTTTTTGTCTTTATTTTCAAAAACAATAAATGAAAACAAAAGCTCTCTCTCAAACCAAACAGGGGGTAAATATTTGGTTATTGCTTGTTAAAAGTTTTCATATATTGGATAGTTTCCCTTTCTTGATGACTATTTCATCATGCAATCACTATTATGTCTAACTAGATTGTGTGACATTCAGAACCGCAGGTACTAGTTGGTGGGAATGACTTCTATGCTTTCCCACGTCTTGATCCGAAAAGTGAAAGAATAGCTTGGATTCAGTGGAGTCATCCATACATGCCATGGGATAAATCAGAACTTTGGGTTGGCTATATTTCTGACAAAGGGTGAGTAATACAATTGAAACTTTAAAAAGTTAAGTTTGCTTATCATGTTGGTCACGTAATTGAAGTGAGAATGAAATATTCTTTAGTTCATGTATTACGCAAGCTTTTAGTTTCTTCGTATTGATTTCAAGTCTATCTATGATACATTTTCTTTTAATATAAAAGCTTATATTTTTGCAGATATTAAATTCCTTTCTGAATCACATAATGGTAATTTATGATTTGATGATTAAATTGACACTCTTCATAATTTTCATGCAATGTTTTCTGACGTGGTGATGCTTAGATTTTGTTTCTTCTGGAAGATTTTTCCAGTTTCCATCCATTTCCTTCTCTTATTCTGTGTTCTGGATCTAGTTTCCTAGTTCCATATGATAGTCGGAGTGGCTGTTTTCTTATTATATGCCATGTTTCAATTTGAAGCTTAATCATCTTATGGTTCCATGCAGAGAGATCTACAAGCGGGTTTGTGTTGCTGGGAATGATCCTGCATTTGTGGAGTCTCCAACTGAGCCCAAGTGGTCTTCTAATGGTACATAAACTAAGCAATGCTCGTAACTCTTCCCCATTCCTCACCTCCTTCCCAAACAAATAAGGAACTTCTGAGTTTCATAGAACCAAAACATGACTTTGTAGTAGTAGTTCTCAAGATTTTAGTTTTGTTTTCTCTTAATATCATCAAGTCATGGTAGCCGCAGATAATGGGATAGGATCCTTCTGGTTAATTTATTATATCTTGGGGCATTTACTTGCATTTTATATTTTGTTTTTTTTTACTTATTTCAATCTGTTTTCGAAGATTTGTACAGAAAATGGAGAACTAAAAAAATTATTTTTAGTGTTTCTTTCTCAATTAATTTATTTATGGGTTGTGTTGTCGTTGAATGGTATTGATTCAAAGCTTACCCATTGATTTGAAGGGAACATTTGTTATGATCTATCTGTGCATTGTGGTTTACTTTATTTTTAATTTAACAGGGGAGCTTTTTTTCATCACGGATAGGGGAAATGGTTTTTGGAATCTCCATAAATGGGTAATTCTTTCACTTTTTATTCCTGCAAAAGCATGAGTGTATATATAATGGGTTTCATTAACTTTTTTTTCTCTAATTTCTGCATTGATAAATACACATTATACTCTGTATAATTTTACATGGAAGGTAATGTTTGGGATATATATTTTTGGAGGCTTGGTGGATATAAATTGTTATTATGTTACTCGTAAAGTTCATTGAACAAGTTTATGTTATTTAGTGTAGGTTCCTAACTAGGTGAATTTCCCACTACCTAATTTGACTTTGCTGTTTTTGACATGAAGTGTCTCTTTGAGATTTATCATTTTGATGCGTTTGTGGATGATGTCAAAGAGAATCCTACATCGGATAGTAATTAGATTTTACAGAAAGCTAGTATATGAATTTCATGACTTGTGTCTGCAACAACATTTACATAAAACCATGTTGTAAAAAACAGTAGAGGTGTTCTAGTTGGCTTCTTTTGGGCATTATCCAATCACTGAGGTTAAATATCTATATTATTCTTTTTTTTAGAATATAATATAAATGCTTGATTTTAATATTTCACTTTTTTATATAATAATCTGTTCCTTTGGTTTGTCTTAGATTCCCTTGTTGAACAACCTGTTCATGCTTGAACACATTTTCTAGTTTGACATGCAATAGGAACTAAGTATTTAATTGATTGTTTTTCTTTTTCTTTTTCTAACTTCTATAACTGATTACAGATTGAGTCTGAGAACAAGGTCTTGCCTGTTTATTCTTTGGAGGCAGAGTTTGCAAGGCCACTGTGGGTTTTTGGTATGAATTCTTATGAATTTCTTCAAAGTCAGCAGAAAATTTTAATTGCTTGCAGTTACAGGTAATTCTGTGCCTGCTACCTGAAAATTTCTTGCTCTCTTGGGTCCAAACTAGTGCATTCAATCAAGGTTTTGGTTGTGTTCGCAGACAGCAGGGGAAGTCATATCTTGGAATTATTGATGATGTGCAGGGCTCAAAACTGACTGTGCTGGATATCCCTTTCACAGATATAGATAACATTGTAATTTTTAAAATTGTTTCCATGTTTTTGCTTTTATGGTCTAAATCAATTCTTGAAATGCATTATCAGTCTTATTGTACAATCATGCCAATGCAGACTTCTGGTATTGATTGCCTTTATGTGGAGGGAGCATCTGCTGTTCATCCATCATCAGTGGCCAAGGTGCTTCCTTCTTCCCCCTACTATTCTCCTTAGTTATTTCAATGCATCCCCTGATAGCTCTCTTATTTTTCAGGTGACTTTAGACGATGATAAATCAAAAGCAGTTGACTTCAACATTATTTGGTCCTCCTCACCGGATAGTTTGAAGTATAGTTCTTACTTCAGTAAACCTGAGTTGATTGAATTCCCAACTGAAGTTCCTGGTCAAAATGCTTATGCATACTTTTACAAACCATCTAATCCTGATTTCCAAGCTAGTGAAGAAGAAAAGCCTCCATTATTATTGAAGAGCCATGGTAAATCTTGGTCTTGTATACCGACTGATCACATTCTAATTCATAATCTAATTTATTTGGCTAATTAGATGCTGAAAGTCTATGGAGTGGGGTCTTCCCTCTGCAACCATAATTCATATGTAGTTGTTATCTCTTGATCTATGTACTTGATAGTTGAGAATGGATGGCCTTTCAAATGTTAGAACTGTATGCTCATACTGCTGAATATTATGGAGGTCATGGATGGATTGTAATGAAACTGGCAGTACTAATTTTGATTTTATGTTGTTGAACACACACTAACTTTGGTTTAGTTCTGTTCATCAAGAAATGTTAATGAGAAATCGATACCCACAATAATATACCCAAACCATTCTTTCCTCTAACTTTTCCTGTGTGTCAGAAATCTAAATCTTGTAGTGTCTAGTTTCTTAACTTTTCCTCCAACACAATCTTTTGAAAACATATTATGTGATCCTTCTCTAAATTGTGATGTCCATCGCCTCTAAAGGCATGTTCACATGGGTTCTCTTAGTCTAATGATTTCATACAAACACTTTTATATGCACATTGTGTTTGAATATTTCAGGAGGACCAACTGCTGAAGCACGTGGAATGTTAAACTTGAGCATTCAGTACTGGACTAGTCGGGGTTGGGCTTTTGTTGATGTTAATTATGGTGGAAGCACTGGTTTGTTACTCACCTTGTCTACAAAATTATATTCTGATGTCTGAATTCCCTATTCTTTCTCACCATGTTTTTGTTTTATGTATTTAGAACTGGTAATTCTTTCTGATTTCTGAATTACCTATTCTTTCTATAGCCTGTGTTAATCATTTCACTTACTGAAAAGATGGAACTCAATTTACCTGACTAGAATGTTATTTGGAAGGTTATGGCAGAGAGTTCCGAGAACGGCTTTTGGGACAATGGGGAATAGTTGATGTCAATGACTGTTGTAGTTGTGCTACATACTTGGTATTTTTCTTAATTTTTTCCCTACATTTGTAACTGAAGAATGTTCTAAGATTGGTTGTGCAATATAATCTGTTATGTAGGTGAAAAGTGGAAAGGTTGATGGGGAGCGGCTTTGTATTACAGGGGGCTCTGCTGGTGGGTATACCACCTTAGCTGCTTTTGCTTTTAAAGAGACTTTTAAGGCTGGTGCTTCTTTGTATGGTGTGAGTGAAACTTCTGATACTTCAATTTCGCTATACATTTAACCCACCTTATGTTTCTACCATGTATTGGATTTCTGACTTGTCCTCTCTAAACATTATTTGGCTGTTGGAGAATGTCGCTTTTTTAACAAAGATAAGGCTAAGAATGTCATGAACAATTGTTTTCTGCTAGAATATTCTTCTAAGTGTTTACAGATACACATGTGCCTTTATCAGCCAGCTTTTTATCTAAATGAAGTATAATGTAGTGGATGTTCTTATAACTTTAACAAAGAATAAAAGTTCAACAATTGTGCTTAAAATGGAATTTGACAAATTGGCGTCTCAAGCAGGTAGCTGACGTGAACATGTTGAGAGCGGAAACTCATAAATTTGAAGCCCATTATATCGATAGACTCGGTGGTAAGTCAACAATTAACCATTTAAGTACCCATAATTGCTTTGGTTTATTTGTTTAATTTGATTTGATGTTCGATCTATCTCTTAACTGATTGTAGGAGGTGAGAAAGGGTGCTATGAAAGATCACCAATCAATCATGTTGACAAATTTTCTTGTCCCATTATTTTATTTCAAGGGTTGGAGGACAAGGTTAGTAACAAAGCAGTTATTATCTTCCCTTTTACATATTTATTGCTTAAAGGATTTTGGGTTGGAAATTGTCAACCTTTTCTTAAATCTTCTATGTCATTATTAGAATTTAATCTGATAAATATCTTTTGGTGTATCCAATAAATATATTGTGCAGGTTGTACCACCAGAACAAGCTCGCAAAATTTACCGAGCTCTGAAGGAAAAAGGTGTGCCAGTTGCTCTTATTGAGTATGAAGGAGAACAACATGGTTTCCGAAAGGTAGGAACCACCACTTCAATTATTTACCCTTTAAACTGAAACAGTGATTACAACAAAGGTTTAATGCAGGCTGAGAACATTAAGTTCACACTTGAGCAACAAATGGTCTTCTTTGCACGATTGGTTGGACACTTCAATGTTGCTGATGATATTACTCCCATCAAAATTGACAACTTTGATTGAGAATGGCATTTTTAGTGGTACTGATGTTCGCTCACTTGGCATCCATGTTGAACCAAGTCTTGAAAAATCTTTGTTCTCAAATCCTTTTAGTGCTTAGCTGAAATTCAGGTTTGCTTGAATTTATTGCACTCTGAAGGTTCTTCTGCCACAGCACAAACTACCCCATAGCCGTGGTAGCCTTGGTCTGTTTTTAGTGCTCTTTGCCAAAAGTTGTCAATTTGCAGAGTTTCTTCTAGATCAAGTTTTCATTGGGGTTCAATTTAGTCTATGATCTTGTTTTGCAATTTCTAATTTGCATTCTGAACCTTTACTGAAAGTTACTGACAAGTTTGTTTTTGATAATAACTGTTCTGCATAGATAAAATGAGTTATGATAGACAATAAACTGGTTATTAAATTACAAGCTTAATACTATACTACTGTGTATTGGTTTTAAGTTATCCACTGGTACCACACAAATCTGTAATTGTATCAGTTGGAGTTCATGTGGTAACTATGTAATACAATATTAAGGGATGGAAGTTGAATCATTACCTTGTGACACTGATGAACCTGGTTACCAGAAAAATCAGTTGTGGAAATGGTCTTTCAAATTCTATCATGCTTAATGCCAACTCTCCTGTTTACAAAAATAATCATGTTATTTCAAAACAAGATGATGCCTCAACTCCCAAGATATTATAGTGAGTGAAAAACAATGAAATTTTTATCAAAATAGCACATTTGAATCATTTATTTCCATTAACAATATGCTGTGACAAATATTTATTCAAATAGCATATTGTATTAAATAATTACTCAAATAGCACGTTTGGTATTCAGTTATGTTATGAACTTGATTTTATTTTTTATTTAAAGATGAAAAAAAGATAATTGAAAGTTGAGTTTTATAAATTAAAAAATAAAAATGCCATTAGTCTCTATCATCTCTTTCTCCATGGTCCAGTTGTATTTTCTTTTGGGCTTGCATTTTCTATCTTTCAACCTTTCTTTACTCAGAAGAGGCCAACTATAGCACATTGTATTTTGATAACTTTCTCCATTATTAACAATAATTTAGATTTGCAGTTTAGAGGTGATTTATGAATTGTGTATGTCAATTTTGATATAATTAATGAATGTTATATGAAAATTGAGAATAAATACTTCATTGTTTATTATTATATTATAATGAAAATTATGAGACGTGAGATAATTGAAAGTTTTAAAAATACTAGTTTACCTTATTTTCTTGTTTAGTTTTTTTTTTTTTTTTTAATT
>Ga0209700_104191_pt1 | contig 26381 bp, 9 predicted proteins | sample SiratroredBW_FD_187528 | JGI IMG/M metagenome (GOLD analysis project Ga0209700, IMG submission 187528) | Root nodule microbial communities of legume samples collected from California, USA - Siratro red BW (SPAdes) (version 2) | ecosystem: Host-associated > Plants > Roots > Nodule | place: USA... | reverse complement strand
CCTAACTTCAAGTCCCACATCAGTGGGTTTATTCTTAGGGGGGGAGGTTGTGAGTTATAAAAGAACTCCTCCTCCTCCCATTTCAATGTACCAAAACATTCTCTCCTCCCTTTTAATAGAAGTAGTGTCATTGTGTGGTGCCCGGAGATTAAGCTATTTGCTGAACTCCGTTCAAAATTTTTTTTTGTCTAGTTTCTCTATTTTTAATATTCAATATTATTAGGGGGAAATCTCAACATTTCCCAACAGGTGTGAGAGATGATTTAAGGGATGAATCTTGCAAACTATTGTAGAGTTAAGGTTTGACCTGGTGTTTATGAGATATATTGAGATTTGTATAGTAGTAGTATTGGAGATCTCACATCGACTAGAGATAATGTCTTTTAATAGTTTATAAATGGGTACAAATCTCACCTTACAAGCCGGTTTTGTAAGGTTGAATTAAGCTTAAAGTCCACTTATAATCTGGTATTAGAGTCTATCCTAAGTTTAATACACGACAATCTCTTTCACTTCACATACATGCAATGTCCTTTGGAAGGATGTGAATTCTATGTTTTCTTTTTCTTGGATCGTAAGTCTGTCAACTTTGAGTATTCGTGCTTAATCTATCATTATTGGTATATGGTGCACCGTTGTAACACTTAGTATCCGGTATGTTTGTGTATGTGCTTTTGGGCATTCTTAATGAATGATCCATTGATCTTTTGACCAAGAAAAACAATGTCCTCTGTTGAGCCAATTCCTTTGACTACTTTATTCCTTTTTAGAACATAATGTCTTAAATAATTCAACAATAATAATTACATCTTTGGCACCCACACAATGTTATCGGTTTACTACCACTAATCTAATAACATGTCACACGTTAAACAATAAACTGCACAGTTCTGTCTTGATAAACTAAGTAGTTATATACGTGCATTCCCCATAACCATAATGCTAATAAAATCGACACGGTTGAAGAATTGCTTGATTTGAGATAACTAATAGACTTGCAATGAAACTTAGCACTGGTGTTTGTATTGTATGTATTGCTATAAACTTTCTACACATCTGCAAACAAATTATATGTTTTGGCATCAAGAACAATTTGTCTAATAGATGCTATTCCTCCAATTACAACTAAAATTGATGATGCTCCTGCAATCAATGTGTTCACCCAAAACATAATGGTGCGTTTTGAGGGCTTGAAAGTCATATTATAAAAAACCATTGGCAGAATGAAATCAAGAGGAATGCATCCAAATGCCCCAAACAAGGCCATTATATCTGGAAAGAATGGCAACATTGCTGCTAAAACCGTGGCTGCTGCTACTGATAGTGACCGAAGCACCACCCTAGGGACAACGTTGCGCATGGAGAATTGTCCCATTTTAGGGTCTCCAAAAGTTGCTTCAAATATTTCATTAGTTGGTTGCAGATAAACCTGTAACATAACCAAGCTATGGTTATTTATTCATCATGCGAATTGCAAAATTGACAAATGTATATACCAGGAGGCTCTTCTTACCGCAGTCAGTGCCATCACTTGTAGAAGAATGAAAATATTAGTCATCAAGAAGAACCATTTGGGGAGCAAAAGCTTAGTCTCACCAACGAAATTAGAAAGAACTGAAGCACCAGATTCATTACCAAATGCCCAATAACCTGATATGGCCACGCTAAAATAGGTGGTGGCTATAACAGAATAACAGACACACAGTCCTTTCAACATTTTGCCCTTCACAGGAGGCGCCAAAGTTGCCTGCAAATTGCACAAAATTTCTACTTAGTGACTTGTATGAAGCATAGGTATCTAATTGGTGCTTATTCTATTAGAACTAAGCACAAGTTTAAGTGAAGTGTTATACTAAATTTGCTTCTGATTGCATATATAATATTTGTTTCTCTGAAAAATGAATACCAAGATACTAAACTGACCTGTATTTCAGGAATGATTCCACTAGCATATGTTGTTGCAATGATGGAGATACCATTGAAGACACCAAAGAGTTGATCAGCATCAGAACCTCTAACAGAATAATGCCTAGGTGGCGCATCTTTTGAGTGACCTGTGGTAGATACAAGCAAGACATCAAGTTGATTACAAATTTCTGCTTAGGCTGCCAACGACATTGTGTTTTCCTTAATTTCCTCACCTATGTATATAGAACCGACCGTGACACATGTGGCATACAAAACACTGAGAATCAGAGAAATCATATTAACGTGTCTGAGGGAGTGAAAGGATGGAAGTTGAGCCAAAAGCAGTGTTATGACTCCACATATAATGATAAAATGATAAAGCTTCAGTGATCCCTCTGGGTTGTAGAGCTGGCAAATGAACTGCAAAATAGAAGAAAATGTAGCTTCTCAATAAACAAAGTAACATGAGAATGAGAAATCAAGAAACTGCAAGGACTCAATGACACTAGTGATTAATTACTTTGAGGCTCTTTCCTCCCACTAGAGGACCACCAATCACTGTGCCAAAGCATATGGCAAATTGAAGCGGGCCTACATAGTATTTTGCCCAGCCAGGTCCTGCCACAACATTTAAATTATACCCATTAGCCATGAATGCCACAAACCCATTTAAGCTACACGCATGCTTCAGGTCAAAGAATAAACCAATTAAAAAGAAAGAAAATAGCAACTACTAATAGTCTCTGCAAAGGGGAAAAGAAAAATCAGACAAGTAGCTCAATACCAACTAAATTAGTGGATAACACTAGAAGTTAAAAAGTTTCTGTAGATGACTGGTTGCTCTTATCTATACTCTCAACATATTTTCTCTCAAATCTTTCTATTATATTACGCAAAGCTTTGCATAGCCTTTTCAAAATCAGAAGTGATTTTCTTTTGAACAATGAAAGTATATAGCATGCTGATCCTATGCTGCTTAAAAAGAACAATGAAAAATGGGAGGTTTTAATTCATGAAATGAAGCAAAAGAGGCTGAAGAATCACCTAGAATATCTCTAGCCATGTCCCTGAACCGAAGCTGGCGACGACCAAGCTGTGCATGATATTCTAAGACCACAGATAAAAGGTTGTATGAATAGAATGTGACAACGGCTGCAAGGGTCAACCAAAGCACTCCTCCAACCCAACCCAACAGAGTGAAGGAGAAAGGAAGAGTGAGAAGCACCGGAGCCACAATAGATGTAGTCAAATGATACCCACAGTGCAACCATGATCCTACACACATCACCGGAAGGTGGACAAACAATTCATCAGCAAACACCCTTTTCTCATCTTCATCCAAAAGTCAAATCAAAAAAGCTTTTTTTTTTTCATCAAGAACAAGGAAAAGCACCCTCACCTTGGGATACAAGAACAAACTTTGCCCCTGCGTCTAGCTCCGGCGAAGTAGAGTGGTTGATCGCAAACCCCTTTTCACTGTCACTTGTATACACTTCAGAGGAGCTGCGAGTAACATTTCCCATCTTGGTTCCCAGTTTCTCCCTCTGGGGTATCAATCAGTTCTTCACTGTTTTTCCGTTTGTTTTTTTTTCTGCAGCTAATATTCTAATCTCTTTGTATGTATATATGTATGTACCTTGAGCTAATAATAATGATAACAATCACAGTACATGATCTCACAGAGAGACAGCTAAATAATAAGAAGGGATGCAAGTTGACATGAATGTTGAAAAAGACCAAAATTAGTTTAGGTGCAGAAACATGATTGAGTCAGGGTGGTCAAAGAAGCATAACTACAGTGAGTTGGAAAATAATAATTTTGAATGCTTTATGCGACATTGACACACACATGTAACAACTTGGTTTAGGATTAGTTTAATAGGAATGCTTAGAGTTTTGTGTGATTTTTATAAGGTGGGCTAGGGTGCCAAGAAACCATTAAGGTGGCTCATCCAACATCAATTTTGAAGTCAATTTAATCAGCTGTACTGAAATTATATTATATTATATTATATATATTTTATATAACACATTCTTATGTATTTTTGCAAGAAAGGTTGACCAGATCCAGCCTGTCACCATACAAACATTGTTCATTTCCCACATGCAGGAACCTCCCCACACCTCAATTCTCTCTTTGCTTTCATCATTCCAGTAAAAAGTATTCACAAAATAAGCTATGTCTGGTTTTATTGTCTTAAGAGTAGTTCAGTTTCATAGTGGGATCAAGTTAAAACAATTTAACCTAAAAATTGATCAATTTATATGAATATGTATTTGAACAGTAACTAATTAATAAACCATGAAATACACCCTCTACTGAAAATTTTGATCAAGTTGAATTTCACTTTTGTAATCCATTAGATGATTATAAGATTTATACTATTATCTAATTACAAACTATCGTTCATAGCAATTATCTTAGGGGTTATATTAATGATTATTTGTGATGGTTTAATAATAGAAAAGTTTTTATTACACACTCATCAAACTCACTTTTATAATATATTTTTTATACTCTTTTACTGTTTTTTAATTTTGGAAAACGATAAGATCTTTTTATATTTCAATTTTGAAAAGTTTTATTTGTTTTTCTTTAAAAAAACACAGACAAAGAAGCCTTAACGGTATTATAATATTTTATGCACAAAGTCAGGCTGCATCTAGTCCTCAAAACAAACCTGCATAGGTTACAGAATCTATAAATTTTATTTCAAATTATAACGGATCAAATAAAAAATCATTAATTTTTTTTAATTTATTAACATTTTAATCTATTTTGATTAAATTTGGATTGGATTTTGGAAGAAAAAGCGCGTCATGTGTTCACATATAAGATTTCGAGACCAAGAACAGAGACTGATTGAGTTAGATATTATGTAGAATTCTAATAAACTATAAGATATTATGAGAGTTCTAAAAAAAGAGAAGATATTTTGAAGAACTCTAAGAAAAAAAGAGATAAGATATTATGTAAAATTTCTAAGACATAATTGTGTGGATAGAATAACATTTTCTTAGTTCGTGGTTATTCATTATCACAGGGTGACATTAGTGTAACAGACACAATTATACCTTGTTAGATTCTTATGCTTTTCACAGACATGTGTATTTGTAAATTTAATTATATGCTTAATTTTGCCCTTTATTTTTTTCGTATGTGTTACATTTTTATCTCGGTATAAATTTAAAAGAAAAAAGAGAAATAATTTTCTAGTTTGAAAACAAATTTCTTTACGTGATCATTAAAAGTAAATAGTTCTTTTTATATTCAGCAACTTTTTGATAATTTATGATTATTTACTAGAGTAATTCATAAATTGAAATATTTTATTTATTTAAATTTGACTTTTAAGAAATAGTTTATAGCATTAAGTTGACTTGAATTTGGTCATAAATTAATAAAAAGGTCCCTTTTGATCTTGATTCAAACTTTATCTTTCTAGAAATCGGATAAACTTTAAAATTAAACGTAGACTTGATTTTGATAACTAAGATTAGGTGATAAAAAATTGTGTATTTAAGTTGATCCGTTTTAGATTTAGAGAAAATTAAAAAAAAAAAAACAAATATATGATTTCGATTTTTAGGAGTAGATAAAAACGTTAAAAATTTGATATTTCGGAATTTGATAAATATTTAAAATTTAAATTAAGTGTTTTTACGATTTTGTAATTATTTTCTTCAGTCTTAATTTGATTTTAATTATTTTACACTATGCGAAAAATAAGCTAAAAATTTATTTGTTTTTAATTTGAATTCGATTCCATAATTATTAGGTCATAAAATTAAAAATAATTCATATATTAATTTTAACTTGTTAAAATTATGTACTAAAGAAAAATGTATCGCTTAAATTTGAATTTTAGATTTAAGAAATTTTATAAAAAAAAATATATATTATATTTTTATTTGCATTAGTTGATTTAGAATAACTGATTTGTGACTGTGTCTTAGGGATTGGTGGAAAGTGCACTCATTTCACCTTCCCGATAAATTTATTTGCAACTTCAAGTTTTGAAATAATAAAAAAAAAAAAACTATTTCAGTTTTATAAATTTGTTGGTTCAATCGATGAAATTGTCACTTTCAATTCTTTAATTCCAACTAGATAAATAATTTCTAGATTTTGCTCGGCATAATTGATGTAATGGATAAGATAGACAGTAAATTCTTCTGTTATGTTGGTCTGTATTCATCATTCTTTCTTTAATTATAATTCTTTTCTTCTCTGCTAATACTTTAACTCAATATTTTTATTAGATTAGTTGAAAAAAAATATTCTTTCAATTAGTTTGATTTTTTTACTTAAAATTGAAATTGTTTAGTTATATTGTTCTAAAATTGTTTATACTGCTAATTTTGGCAAGGATAATGTCATCCAAGCAAGAAAGTTCCTGGAACAAGTGTGCTTTTTAGAGTGTTTCGTCCAGGCGAAAGTAATTTTGCTTAGGCAAAAATCACCCTCGAGCAGGAGTATTCTCTGGACTAATTTCGCTCGAGCGAGGAGGGATTCTCGCTCAAGCGAGAAAGTTTTCGCTCAAGCTAAACCCTACAAAAAATTATTTGTTTTTGGGCTTTCTATTTTGATTGTTTGATTCTTTTGTAATGCAACCTATGGATTTAATAGAATAGATTAATTGATAATTTAAATCTAATAGTATTTATGGTTTAGTGATTTCTTTCATTTTTGAGATTGGGATTGAAAAGTGAGTAAATACATGAGTATAGATATATGTTATGATGTGATATTGATAGAGTATTGATAAAGTTGGTAAACTCCTTGACATAGTGTTTTCAGGAAAAAAAATACCTGTGTCTGGGTTAGTTAGGAAGTGCATTGTCTAATGGTTTGGTTAACTATTGATATCCTACTCTATTAGTAATACGAATCAAATAGATGATTATTATTAGGTGGTGAGAGTTCAAGGAGGTCTGAACTGGGTGACTGTAGCTTCTTGAGACATAGCTGGTCAGAAAAGTTTCAGATTAACCCTATCATATATGATTGAGGATTCATTTGTGTAGAGGCTATGTGAATTCACAATTTAGAGATGTATGGCGGGTGCATATATCGAGATCTATTCAATGCACGAGTTTTTGGAAAGAAGTCAAGTCTGTAGTGTGTCAGGGGTCTTATATTATGATTTTTTTAATGAAATGCTTGAGTGGTGTTCATCTTTGTACTTGAATTGAATGATTTTTGAATTACTAAAATTGGTTAGCTTACCCTTTATTCTGTTGTGCTTGTGTTTTATATTTATTTGCGATGATCGCGTTTTTGACACGGAAGCATATGGTGTTGCAGATGGATCGATGGATGATTACTTAGGATGAATGGTGCTATTATGCATAAGCTAAATTTGAAAAACAATTTAAAAATACGTTATAATTATATTTTAATAGAATTCTGAAGACATAATTTTGAAATATTTTAATTTAAAAGTTTACTGTATGCTGATGAATCTTAACTATGATTAATAGAATGCTTAGTTATATATATATATATATATATATATATATATATATATATATATATATATATATATATATATATATATATATATATATTATTTTTGAAATGTTACATTAGTCATTAGTCATTTGTTAGTTATTTACTTTTGTTTTAGATTTAACTTTTTTTTAGAAAGTGAACTCCTATTCTTAGTTCTAAGAGGAGTTTCTGCATATATCTTAATAATCAAATTAATGATCGGTGATTTTAAAAATTAAAATTAAAATTTTCTTATTTTGTATTTTAAAATCAGATTCCTATTTATAAACTCGTAACTTATATGGGTTAAAGACACAAACTTTTGTGAGATTAATTATTTTTGTAATAACTGTTTAGGTGATAATTATCACGTTTAATAATAAAAATTTATTTTGATACGACAACTATATATTATTTGCAGGTCACATTGAGATATAATTGTGAAAAAAATACAGAAGGGATCATCCATCTTTAAAGAAACGTTTATATTTACAATTTAAGGACTCACATTCATCCAGAATATCTTGGTCGTAAAAATTATATTTTGAAAAGAGAAATCCGAGACAGCATATCTATATCTCTATAGTATATTTTATTTTATATTTTTAATTTTGAAAAAGACGCATAGCATATTTATATGATAAGATTAAGAAAAAATGATTTGTACTATTCAATAATATATTGTGTTTCGTTTGGAATAGTTATGGAGTGACCTGAATGGAGTACTTGTTGTACTTGATAAAATTAAAAAATTAACCATTTATAGTTGAATCTTAAAAACACAGAAACACTAATTTCTTACCACGCAACGACTTAAGGTTTAAATATATATTATAATCAACGTTTGATTATATAATTGTTTTCGAAATAAGATACTTGCTAACAAAAATATCAGTAATTTTTATTTTATAAATGAACAGCGTCAAACACTACAACCCAAATTGAACCTGCATCTCGAAATTTTATCCAACTCTTTATAACGAAATTTTATCTAGTAATTCTAAATTTTAAATATTTAATGTACACAAATTAATAACACTCAATTATATCTCATGTAAAAAAAAATTGAGAGTGTAATAATCTCATTTTTCACGTGTTATACATCAACTCTTACAAGGTCATCATGATACACGCACGGACCACAGTGTATATGTGAGACGCGTGCCCTATTCTTTATATAAATATCTAAAAACAAATAGTATATACAACATTTACTTGATAATTAAAAAATGTTTTCTAATGTTCTAGCAAATAAAAATAAATAAATTTATTTTATTCTGAATTATTTTTTCTTATTTAGTTTAAAGTTAAAAGTTTGAACAAATTTGAGCATATTTTCCCCCACCATTAATGCATAGAAAGAAGTCAGCCACCGTCCAAAGTCAGGATCCAATGAAGTTTGAATTTTCCTCAGGCGGCTACTCAGTCCCCTCAAAACCACATCATATTCCAAATTGCTTCTAATTAAACTTTTTGAAAATAATAATAACAATAATAATAATTCACTCTCTGTTACTCATGCATGCACGTCTAGTTTTGTCCTAGGAACAATATCTTAAATTAAGACACAAATTAAATCAATGAATAAATGATGGGTTTGAAAAGTCGAAGCTTCGTTTATTGGACACTGTACTTTGACTTTATGAAGACAAATGAGAGTGATCCTCTCCTTGTCAACAAAATTATCTTTAATGCTTTTCTTGAATCTTGCAGCATTTTAAAACAATATCCATTTTGTTCTAAATTTTGTTCGGATCAAAAAGCTACAAACACAGTAAATGCATAAAATATTTTTAATTGTTTTTTCCTCCACCTGCCTAACTTATTTCTCTCTTTTTCAGGAATTGTTCATACTTTCTTTTAAATATCTCTTTTTTTCTTTTTACTTATAAAATATTTCTGCGTATGCATAATTGCATTTGTCTAGGGTCTGCCCCCCATTAAAGTAAGATGCTCAGCACATTTTTCAGTTAAAGTGAAAGGGCAACAACAACAACAACACATTTTGGTATATAGAAAATGAGATAAATTGTGTTCACTTGCAAGAAGCTTCTCCTTAACGACATTTCAGAAAGACCAGAGTCGTTATTTTGCCATGACAAATTAGCCTCGTAATACATGATGTTTGTTGACATTTTTGCAGTCCTATGATAGGTGTTGGGACTTCTCCAATTTTTCTTGTAATTATAAAAGGTATGGAAGCTTCTCTGGAAATGTATAATAACGGTCCACAAAGAACCAAAGTGCTTTTTTTGTTGTGGATGAACAAACCAAAAAAAGTGCTTATGTGGTCATTGGAAGCTTTTGACCCTTGCCTCTCATGGAGGAGGTTTCCAAAAAACAAAATTTAGTGGATTGACAAATTTCCATAAGAAGGAAAACAAATCCAAGTCCTAAGGAATATGAAAGAGATGGTAGGAATTATACAATACATGATGAGAGTGATTCATTGCTTAATGCTTACGCAAAACATATAGACTGGCTTTAATAAAAAGCAAAATACTTGTTATGCAACTTGACAAAAGGAAAAGAATAAAGTGAGAATATACCAAATTCAAAATCCCAAACCACCGTACCAGACAACTTTCTATGCTTTCAAATTTTTATTACACTCTTAACTCACTATAAACCCAAATACGGAATATTTATTATTACAGTGAAATAGCACGACGTTTTTTTTTCATACTAAATATTACATATTTATATATATTTATATAAAATTAAATAAATAATTAGATCCATAATTTTCCTTCTTTCTTTCCATAACATAAAGATTGAGAGAAATTTCTTAATGCACCCCATGAATGGGAGGAAAAGATGGAAGTGTCCTTCGAGTTAATATAAAAAGGATTAGAATTTTAGACATCCCTTTAGCTTGTCGCTAATTGTCATCGTTCCATCCTATTTGGTCCCAATCTTATTGCATGCTTATAAATTTGATTTAAGTTGGATTTGGTCCCAATCTATAGAGATTTTTCTTCGTTTCTGCAAAGCGGATTCTAGAAAAGTTACGGAATTCCATTTTTAAAGAAGCATATTGGTGTTAAAATTTTGAGTTTTCAGAACATGTTTCTAGAATCGATTTTTTGAAACATATTTTGGAAAAACAATTTCTGGAAGTGTATTCCAAAACTTCACTTCTTAAATTTTTTTTTTTCAGAATATGAAAATAACTTTTCGGAAAACTTTTTTCAAAATGTAAAATTAAGCTTTTAAAAACTCTATTTTGGAACTCCAAAATTATTTTTGAAAAGCATTTTTCGGAATGAACATTTTGTCTTCCAGAACAGGTTTTTCATAAAAGCACATCTCCCTTTAGCCAATAAATATATTCCGCAATACTCATTCCAAAACGCAACATATACCTCTTCATTACACCTCTTCCTTTTTCACATAAAAATTTAAAGGGTATAACTGAAATTTTAAAATTTTAATGAGTGCAAAAAGCAATTGATGTGGTGCAGAAAACAATTGCCTAAACATTGTTGTAAAAGTTGACTCTCACAATAGGACGAATTCTTCCTCCACCCCCATATCTTCTTCCTGCACCTCCATAAAAAAATTAATTCCCAAAGTACCTATGTTAAAATGACCAAAATGACTTTAAGTGTCTTCTGGTTGTCATTTTGTTTTGTAAACCGGATGACACCCCCATCAGGTTTACAATATTTTTCAAAATGTGAACCGGATGGCTTCCTATCCGGTTGTCAAACTCTCAAATCGCAAAAGTCACCATTTGTCGTCGAGAGTCTCCCAATCACCAAATTAACTACTCTAATCAACAATACCACTCGCAAATTACTAATAAACATCAAATAATTGCTTACTTAATACTTGTTTGAAGCTTTAATTTAAGATTTGGACGGTGCCGGTGACATGATAAACGACGAATAAGAGTTATAGAAATAAAGGGGATACAGGGTAATATTGACTTTTCCAATTTTAAGATAAAGATATATATGTAATTTCGTATTCACTATGGCACGGAGAGGGTATGAGGTGGAGGAAGAATTCGTCTCACAATAGATGAACCTAATTTAAAGCATCTGAGCTCATTTGTTGAGATAGGTGGGGAAATTTGCTTTCGCACCCATAGATTCCTTCTACACCACATGAAAGTGTGTAGAAGACAAAATTAATCTTGCTACATTTCTAATCGTGTTTCTCCTCTCCATTTCTGTTTCAGTTGCTTTTTTTTTTTTTTTTTTTTTTATTTTTTTTTTTTTTTTTTTTTTTTTTTTTTTTTTTTTTTTTTTTTTTTTTTGTACTGTTGTTATTTTCATCCTTGTCGACACCACTTCACTGTTGCTCCACCACCAACTGTTCTGAGTGTGTCGGCTTTGCTGGTGTGAAAGGTAAGATTTATGTTTATGTTCTCGTTTTTATAATTTTACATATATTCTAAATCACATTATTTAGAAATTTTTCAGATTACAGAATTTATGAATATCTGAAAGTGTTCATTTAGAAGACTAAGTTTCAAATTATGCGAAAGTGTATTCTAGATTCAGAAATTATTTTTGAATTATACAGTTAAAAAGTATATTTTAAATTGTATAATGTAGATTGTATAATTTAAATATTATCCTATAAATTTATTTTAAATTACACAAACTTGTACAGTGGTTTTAGTTATCATCTAGCGTTAGAAGAAGTCTGACATTTGTAACATCTTTCTAAGCTTTACACCTAGGTCAGGACAAAGTAGGATTTAAACATTCATGGATGTATAGAAGGAAAGCATGGGGCGTAAAAAGAAATCCATAAATAAATAAACAGGCCCTTTCATTTATTAGGTAAGCCCATATTAGTCCAGATTTTATGAAAGTGGAGAACTTCTTCCTACACCTCCGTAGTTTCTTCCTACACCTTCATTTTTTTTAATTTTTCTCATTATCCATTTTGAAAAGACTCCTTTGCTCTTGTGAAGATTTTTTTTTATATGTTTAGTCTTTCATATTAGTCTATTCTGAAAACAAAATTTCACGTTTCAGAATAAGTTGCTCGAGAAGCATAATTTAACTTTCGGATTCGAAAACAACTTTTTAAAATGAACAATTTCATAAGTCAAACAATACATCTCTATAATGTTTACAGAATGACTATTCCGAAAGAAAAAAAATATACTTTCATAATACTTTTAGAATGGCCTATTCCAAAAATTATTTTTAGATCTGAAAATGACTTTTGAAATAGGCCATTTTTGGAAGACTTTCTTTTGTCAAAAATACTTCTAGAATAGGTCATTTCTGAAGCATTTTTTGTTTGTGGACAAAACTTCCCCACACGTCGTGCATAACATCTTTTCTTCTTATTATTTTTCTTTTCTTCTTCCATTATCAATAATATACAATAATGACGACAAACAGTGTTTGTAGGATTTATGGAGATGAATTTCAACTTAGGATTATGGAGATGGAAGTGAAAGGAAAAAAATATATGGAGATATATTATAGAAAGTTAAAACAAGTATTGCAATCTTTAATAAAAGGCATCGTGGAAAAAAAAAAATATAGAGATGCAAGAAGAAGCTTTCATGAAAGTGTCATCCTTTATGGCTTACACAACAAACTTAACGATAAAAAAATGAGTCTCACTAAGAAATCCATTGTAATATGTTATCTTGAAAGAAATACACAAATCATTTGTGTGCAATTTTTGAGTTGAGAATTTTTTTTTACTTTTTAATGAGACGTCATTCATTTTGTTCGAAGATTTGATTAATGCCATATACTTATATATAAAATTCTTAATTATAATTGATCTTTTTATCCATACAAAATTAGGGTTTAACAACCCTAATTCGTGATGCATGGGGAGAATCTGGTTGCTAGAATCCTTTTGGTTGAAGTGTTGCCTCCTGTTTGAGAAGCCAAACAGCAGAAGCATAATCATATGCATTACTGTAAGCACACTGATCCTGTTCAAAAGTGTTTATTCATATCGTAAAAAGCACATAATGGATTATAACCAAATTCAGAGCTTTTTAAAACAATGCATTACAATAATTATCACAATTTGTACTCTCTTTCCCACTGCTTTGAGGTGTCAACAGTTACAATCAAACAAGCAATTAGCATTATACAATAAGCAATAAGCAATAAACAATGACCTAACACGTCAGCATCACTTTTGAATAAAATAAAAGTTATACTGAGGTTGGAAAATAACTTCTCTCTTTTTTTATGAAATGTGACAATTTCACCCTTTAGTTTGAGAATAAAAATTGTATAATTTTTTTAGAATACCCAAAAATACTTTTTTTCTAATAAACCATATTCCAAAATTTGTAAAAAAGAAGATTCTGTTAACCAAATGCTTCATTAGAATAACTCTATTTTTTTTTTTTCATTTTGAGGGAAGTTACTAATTAAAATAAACGAAAATTAATTCTTTTAAAATTATTCGTCCTATATAAGATTTATATAAGTGCGTAATATAAAAATACATTAAGTATGAGAAATAAAAACTATAAATACAAAGTATTGTATAATAACTTTAAATGGTTTTTTAGTAGATAATTAAATGTTTAAAATTTTTAAAAAATGTAAAAAGTGAATTTTTTAAAAACAATAGTTATATATATATGTCCACTAATTCACTTTTAATCTTGCTAGTTATTGTTTATTTGGATTAAAATATCATATAAGTACAGATAAAATAATATGATCAGTTAGTTAGCTTGATATAAATGAATAAATTATAAGTTAATTTTTAAGTTCTCACCTTATACGTTTTTCTCATTTTAATTAAAAGAATTAAACGAGGGTATTAAAATATATTTATGATGATATCAAGTGGCGTTTCAATGTGAATTAATCCGTCAAGTTCAATTAAATTTATTTGGAGAAAACCGACGGTATATATTAATCATAATTTATCATACAATTTGATTATTTTGCTTACGAAGTGCCAAAAACATTATATATGTCATTTCATTTGTACTTTTAGCATCAAATTTGTCTATACAAAATTAAGGTGAATAGAACTTGAGACCTATAAAATATATGGACATGCCAACCCCCAAAGTACACTGCTTTTTGTTGGCTGCACTTTGTCAAATTTAACAATACCTTCTAACCATTCTAATTGCGCACATGTCAAAAGAACCAAAATCAAAATTCCAAATTTTCAAGCTTCTTGCCAAAAGCACCAAACAAAACACCAAGATAAAATCTTCTTTTACTCAATAATTTAATACACTTAAAATACTCTTTTAGATATAAAATTTGAGTGTATATTCACTTTGGTTTCTTTTAAAGATGCAAATGACATTCATTTGATCTTTAAAGGAATTAACATTAATTTAAAGTTTAATAAAAAAATAATTGGCATCACCTTAGCTTTATGAAAGAAAATACATTAATTTGATTTTTCTATACATTAGCTTTTCCTTTAACATAAAAACTTACCAGTATTATGTTGATACCAAATTTAGATTTTCTAACAAGCTTTCCCATTAGAGTCTTTGCTATTCATAAGAGAAAAACCAGTTAGAAAGAGGTCATCTAAAAGATAGCTACTTAAAAAAAACATAATAATTTTTTAAAAATATGAAACTTTTATTTTTATATCAACACAATTTTATTGACGAAAATGAAGTTCCCTCAGAAAAAAATTCATACACAAAATCTCAACCTTGCTGATAGGGAATAATGACTAGCTTTGTGGAAAGCAGTGCTCCATAGTTTAGTATTCTGTCTGCAAACGCCACTGGATTGTGACACTCTTTTCTGGTTTCAACTCAAGCAAGCTGTGTCCATAATCCATTCATCTCATCATAATTGTTTTGCTATTTTTTTCTCTTTCCCTTTGATACAAACTCTGCAATGCATTGAATATAAATAATACTTCACACACTTTGTTCTATCATTGCTCAAAACATCCAAATACCCTTCTCTATCTCTCTCCCTTTGATCATAAACTACAAGACAAGAGAGAGTGAGAGAGAGAGAGAGAGAGGGGTTGCAAAACATTGCACCATACGTTAGGTTGGTGTGACAAAATCTTGCACATGGAGCTGATCTAGCTAGTGCTCAGTGTAAATGCATTGTTACTTTGTTAGTACTGTGCTATAATAGTGCCTTCTGACTCTACTCTCTTGCTCTTCCTTATTGCCTTAACGTAACTCCTAAGCAACAATCACTGAGTGAGTCACCAAAAGTGAAAAAAACTACAAACAATTCGTGTTCTTTTCGCAAAGCCAAGAAGCAAGCACAAACAGTGAGTGAGTGATATCACATTCTTTTATATACTCACACCATTCCATTGGTGCAATTTGTCTCTCCAAAGGAAACCAAAGAAAGCCACCAAATGGATCGGCTTTCATCAGCAACTACATTTGGAAGCATGCATTATGATGGCAGTGGAAGCCAAATGGGTTTGATTTGGCAGCAAGCCAGAGCACCCCTTGTGGTTCCAGTGCTGAAATTGCTAGTGGCTTTGTGCCTAGCCATGTCAGTCATGTTGTTTGTGGAGAGAGTTTATATGGGGGTAGTCATAATCTTTGTGAAGTTGTTTAGGTACAAGCCAGAAAAGAAGTATAAATGGGAGCCACTCAGGGATGACCTTGAGATTGGAAACTCTGCATATCCAATGGTTTTGGTACAAATTCCTATGTACAATGAGAAAGAGGTAGTACTCAAAATTTATCACTTTTGATAAACCCCTTTTTTCTGGAATGGATATATTGCTGTGACTTGCATTGTTTCTTGGAAAAGAATTTTTCTTTCACTCAAAGTTTTTTGTGGGTACTGTTTCATTGCTTGCAGGTGTATCAATTATCAATTGGAGCTGCATGTGGGCTATCATGGCCGTCTGATAGGATTATAATTCAAGTTCTTGATGATTCCACTGACCCAATCATTAAGGTTCACATTATCTACGACAAGTTGCTCCTTTATATTCAAATAACTAAACCATGTTAAATATTTCTAGATCTTTTTCCCTTAGTCATCAAAAGCAGATATTTTCTACTCTCTAAGGGCTACTAAAAAGCAAGTTTACTCACTAGTCATATTTTACATCAACTTGCATGGAAAAATTTCCTCCACAAAACAACATTTAACAACAAAATTACCTTATGAGAAAATCCAAGGCTTCTCGAAACACAATTGTGCAAGTCATGCTTCTGATAAAGAAAAATGGCCATCATCGAGTTGTAAAAGAAAAACATGATTAAATCCATGTTAAACTAACTCATTCATTTATACCCTAGACTCCTTGTTCTCTCTGATCAGTAGTTTGTGCTCACATGACCTTTCTGTTTCTTTAAACCAAAAATACACAGAAAATGGTGGAGGTGGAATGCCAGAGATGGGCCAGTAAAGGCATAAACATAAAGTATGAGATCAGACAGAACAGAAATGGATACAAAGCTGGAGCTCTTAAGGAAGGCATGAAGCATAGCTATGTGAACTTGTGTGATTATGTGGCCATCTTTGATGCTGATTTCCAACCTGAGCCCAACTTTCTTAGGCGCACAATACCGTTTCTATATCACAACCCAGAAGTTGCACTAGTCCAAGCTCGATGGAAATTTGGTAAGTTTTTTCTCATTAAACCTTCATGAAACTCCTTTCTGCATGCTTGCTTTAAAACTTAACAAATGAAAACGGTGTTCTCCAACAAAGGATCTGGCATCTGGTGTCAAAGTATAGCTGTTCAGTTAAAACTTTCTTAAGTTGCAACTGATTTATTTATATGTTTCATTTTATTAAAGTAGTATACCTCAAAACTTGATATAACTCGGAATTTTCTCTCTTCAGAAAAATGACATGGTAGATGAGCAGTTCAAACTGAAAAATAAAATGAAACTCTTCCTTCACTCTGCACTGGTTAAGAGTCAAGAGCATTGCTTAAAGTGAGGTCTAAAGACAAAAATTGGGCTTCTCATGAGTGTTCAATCCTGAACGTTGAAAGAAAATTCTTAGAGCATCATCTCCAAGCTTAACCAATGGACTAAAAATTAAGATACAACCGAAAATTTAGTGTCAGTGTTTCGTAGAACAAAAGTCAATTTGCTAAAGCAAATAATAGATCAGTTACAAAAAGAAAGGTCTGAAACCAATATCTTCGCTACAAAAATCTAACAAAATAAAGGATTTTTCACTTTACAAGATAGAAATTTGTCATAATGTAGAATGTAGATATCTTCCTTTGGGAAGGTGTGGTGTGACAGTAATATAACTTATGTATGGCAGTTAATGCTGATGAATGCTTAATGACAAGAATGCAAGAGATGTCATTGGACTATCATTTCCTTGTGGAGCAGGAAGTTGGGTCCTCAACCTATGCCTTCTTTGGTTTCAATGGTAAATCATTTCCCTAAGAAACAGTACAAATATTTTTGTTGGGTAGTAGAAGCAGTCATGTGAAGGTAGATGATATGTTGCAGGCACTGCTGGTGTGTGGAGAATTTCAGCATTAAATGAAGCTGGTGGATGGAAGGACCGCACAACAGTGGAGGATATGGATCTGGCTGTGCGAGCTGGTCTCAAAGGTGGGAAATTTGTGTATCTTAGCGATATCAAGGTATGACTGAATCATTTAATTGCATGTCTTGTACTCAAGAGTTTGTTCAGTAATTTCAGTAATACATCTACTTTCTATTGTGTCTCATCTCCTATACTGAATTATTTATTTTCTATAACAATTTATCTGAATAAATTTAGGTGAAAAGTGAACTGCCAAGTACCTTCAAAGCCTTTCGTTATCAGCAGCACCGGTGGTCATGTGGCCCAGCTAATCTTTTCAAGAAAATGGCAATGGAAATCATGAGAAACAAGGTATCAGCTTCCTTGTAACATTCAATTTCCATAGTTTGTTTGAAGAGGCCAAATTATGTTATTATCCATCATCTTCTCTTCTAATTCCTTTTTGCCATACCATGCAGAAAGTCTCCACGTGGAAGAAGTTTTATGTGATTTATAGTTTCTTCTTTGTCCGGAAAATCGTAGCTCATTTGGTCACGTTTGTATTCTACTGTGTGGTTATGCCAGCAACTGTTCTAGTTCCAGAAGTGGAAGTACCTAAGTGGGGTGCTGTGTATATACCTTCTATCATCACACTCCTCAATGCAGTTGGAACTCCAAGGTAAGCATTATAAGTTAGCATTTTTTTGGAGGCAAGGTTTTCTTGTGTTCATCTGTGAGTAACTTGTCATGAACTACTTGTGCAGGTCAATCCACTTACTCGTGTTCTGGATACTCTTTGAAAATGTTATGTCGATGCACAGGACCAAGGCAACACTTACAGGTTTGCTAGAAGCAGGGAGAGTAAATGAATGGGTAGTTACTGAGAAATTGGGAGATGCCCTTAAGACAAAATCAGGTGGCAAAGCAGTAAGGAAGCCTCGTATCAAGATTGGTGAAAGGTACTCCTATATAAGGAAAATACTCTACTTTTATTAACTTGTTATCATTTATCGCAGAAAAATCACCAAGAAATTATGATTTTACATGGACACGAGTTTGCTTTATGGCAACAATTTTACAAGCAACTTAATATGTGATTTTCATAACTAGCATTCACTATTTTCACCTTCATTACTTGTCTTTTGATGATTAACAGGCTTCATTTCTTGGAACTTCTAGTGGGGGCGTACCTCTTTTTCTGTGGATGCTATGATCTTACGTATGGGAGGAACCACTACTTCATATATCTTTTCCTGCAATCTATTGCCTTCTTTGTTGTAGGGGTTGGCTATGTTGGCACCTTTGTTCCTAATTCATAAAGGAACTCCTTTTCTCAGAATTATTCCACCTGGCTGTCATCCCATTCACTTCAAGGAACAAAATGCAGTTTCTTCTTCATAGCCACCATTCAATTTGTTTTAGTACCATACATTATTTTACAACCATTATTTGTCATACTTTGTATTGTTTTTTATGGACAGACAAAGAACATAGATAAACAAAACAAAAGAAGTTTGTGTATTACTTGAAATCCCTTGGAAAGAATTATCAATAAATACTATAATTGGAAATCAAGAATACAGAAGCAAGTTGGCAGTTTCTGCTTCCCACCTTCCCTTCTCTAGCCTGAAAAGTTAAGCTGCGTGACAAATGTATGATTTCTTGATCTTTGCTTTCAAAGACGACTTTGTTTTAATTTAAATTCCACAATTTATTAATATCTTTGAAAATGAATAAAGAAAAAAAAAACCCTCAAATATGAATCTTGATTCATTAAAAAACAAACAAATTAGAATTTGCTTAAAAGTTGATGTTATTCAAAAATAAAATTACCATAAAAACTAAACTGGAAATAAAATGGAAGTACAGATATTGCAGCATCTCGAAGGCTGCATATTACACTTTTTGAGACTTGTGATGGAGGGTACCGTGTTGTTCTGAGGGACCATCAGTTGATACTTGATGATGTCTTCACACTTTCAGATTAAGCTTTCAGAGAAATTAATCATATCAAGTAGCGACCATTGTTCTTTTTTAAGCTATATGCATATTATTGTTTAAAGCGAATGCATTCTCAGGGAAGTGGAATCTGAGGTTTGGCTTAGCATGAAACTTCTTCAGATGGGACAAATGGACCTAAAGACAGCATCAAATGAAGATTTTCATTATTCAAATTATCATCACACATTATAGAGTATCTAAATCCATGTACCACCTCGGACAGATTAAATTCTGATTTTACAGAATACCTTCTAGTGCATGCCAAAAAAGATTGAGAATTCTTAATCCTGAGAAATCCCATGGTAATAGTCTCAATAAGAATATAAAATTCATCTTTATATATATAAGGTTACAATAACTTTTTTCTTCTTCATGAATTCACATAAATAACAATCATCTACAAGTCTACTCGGAATGCCTAATTAGAAAAACAGTTTTTCATATCTGAATTCAGTACCATATTGTATTTAGTATAATATAACTAAATTACTATGTAGGTTTTACAATTTATTAAAAATAAGATAAACTAGAAATTTTAACACGTGTAAAGGAGATGTCACAATGAAAAAAAAAGGGATGAGTAGGTAGGCGACTTTTCTTGTGCAATAGAAGCCACAAATATTGGGAAAGAACATACTATTGAAAGGAAGTAGAAGATAAATGTTAATTGACATCATTCTCATCAAATAAATTATCTATAAATCTAGGTCATAAATCGAGCAATCTACAGTGTGTCTGTAGAATTCCATAAATAATTATTCTATATAGTGCTCCCCGGAAGAATCAAGAAAACTGAAAGAAATCAAAATAAAATCTAGTCGGGGAAAATCGTCCATTCGACCAGGAAAATTCTCAGCTAGGACTTTAATCTGAGAGAACTTCTTCCCCTACATGAAACAATCTCATAAACAAAGCTCTCTTTGATGAGCTTAGACCAATACAGGTTATCATCACTGTATTCCCATTAGTTTCTGTGCCCATGTTGAGGAGAAAGAGAACCCCATCTTCTTCTGCCTGAAGAATAAGAAATTGTTCATCCATCAGTAAAGAGATAGCCGATGGATAATTATATTTTAATCATCTTCCAGAATCCCAGTGTTTACTGCTGAAATGCAATGCAAACTGTTCAAATGACCCAACATAGTTACAGTCTTGAAGCGGACACGTAAAGGGAGAATAGATGCAGGTCACTTCATGGTTATTAGTGGTCATGCAATCCACATTTTCATTGCAACCTTATTCTCTGTTTCGACAAGGGGCTTTGATTGATTCAACTGTAAAATCCACATCTCCACTCAGCATAGTTCTGCTCCTGGGAAAATCGAGGATGCCTTCATGTAGAAGCAACTTAGTTTGAGCGTTCAATCTGCAGATTTCAAAACTAAAAAATGCATGTGCACACATTTAACCGCATCCATGCCTGGATACCTGCACACCTGAATGCATATGCGCCGACACAAACACTTGTCTTAGAGTATAGATACAGAGCTTCCACAAATAGCTTGTTGAGAACTCAGGCATTCATTTATGAATAAATTGAAGTAGTTATTACTGTTACGAAAGGATAATTTTAGAAAACTATAAAATTCAAGCCCCAATGCATTCTCACTGATTTCTTCTCCCTGGAATCAGATTAGTAATATAACATGAGTGCTGCTTTAGAATTGACCAGTTAATAATCAGGAACAGAAACAAAATAGGCAGCCATAAGCGATTGAAAGAAATAAAATTCTTAAACATAGATCTGAGGAAAAGCTCAACCTAAAACCACCACGGAAAAATACAGAACAAAATGAATTTCTCAAGCTTAATTTATGCCATGGGAAAACCGTGTTTCTTTAAAGTCACATCATGACGCTGTCACTGTTATATATTCGTGTGAACCCGATATAAAGACACGAGCATGCTGTTATCATGAATTTAAATTACAACAGTGCCCTTGAAGGAAGTCCAGAAAGGAACAATAAGAGAAAAGTTTAAGTATAAGCAGCTTCCAATGCAAAGGTAATAATCTCTTTATTCATTGTTACACTTCTTCCTTGGTTCCAGGATTGTATCCTTTAATATTTTAAGAGTTTCATGAAATAAAGCATGTTGAATGTGCAGACCACAATAGGCAAATTAGTTGCACCAGCTAAATGCTAATGACAGCCTGCCAATGATCCAATAATTAACTAGGCAGCAACTCGTGGGACATACAATACACCAAAATCACTTTATAACCCAATATCACCAAACAGACTTGATATTGTGTCAGAGTATGGATCATGTTAATAAGTTCTTTCACGTAATACACCATTTTCTTAAAAACGTTTCACCAAAATCTATAGCCATCCCATATAGAAGAAAACACATCTCATGGTCACTCAGTCTTTTTTCAATCAAACTTTTAAATTGCCTTAATGCACCATTTACTTAAAAACGTTTCAGCAAAATCTATAGCCATCCCATATAAAAGAAAACACATGTCATGGTCACTCAGTCTTTTTTCAATCAAACTTTTAAGTTGCCTTACTTTTGCTTGTTTCTTCACTGGAAGGTCAGAAGGAAACTCAACTAAGCATAGGCCTTCTTTCTTCATAAAAGAAAAGTAAAAACTTTGGGTTCATAACATACAAGATTTAGGTATAAAACAGTGCCTTTTGACATGCTTTTGTGGAAATGTAAGAATCTAGTAATGAATGCCAATGACATCATTACCTCATTTGATTCTGTTCTAAGAGGACCATGCCCAATCCCGGTGCTTTCTGTGATGATTGGTGGCCCATCTGAATGATCTCTACACTGTGGGAACTCCATGGTGTTTCTTCTCGCTTGCCAGCTGCAAAGTAAAAGGAAACCTCAGCACACGCCTAATTCCACTAGTTTAAAAGAAAATATCAAAATGGTATGTTCTGAAAAATTAAAAATTAATTTCACATAAAGCACTTCCATCAGTTGAATTATTTTTAACACTTTAAATAATACATTCTCCTGGGATAAGACAGGTTTGATTGGTTATAGGACATGATATCCTTTACGGCTCCAATTGTTCCACAAAATATAACTTCTTGTGGAGAGGTGGGCTCTTTCCACAATTTCCTCTCATTGCAACAAAATGTGTATTATTTAAATGCAGTGTTGAAGTATACGAAATTTTTTTGCATAATAATAGAAAGCAACTCTTAAAGAAGATGTCAAAGGTTGTTTTCTGAAATAAATCGACCACTATAAACTTGTAAGATGAAACATCATTTTCAGAGAAAATGCAATCAAATTAGAAATATCATACTCTGCAATGACTTGCATTCATCGAAAAAGGCTTTCAAGAGACTGTTTAACATTGAACTTTTTTTCACCATTAGTACATGTCATGAAACAAATGGTTGGCAGAAGCCTGGTTTAAGTTCTTTTCATCTCCTTGAGGATTTTTCTGATTTCAACAATCAAATAAATTATTTTGACCTAAAAATAGGAAAATAAATAACACATTTTCCCCAATACAAATGTAGCATTATAGTAAATAATTTGAATGCCATTATCTACCTCCCCAGAACCATAGCCGCCAAGTTCCTTTTCTCGTTTCTCTCTCTCAGAAATCTCCTCCTCTCCCCAAGAAAACAGACATGGAACTATTGTTGAAACTGAAGCAGAAGACCCTTCAAGTGATATGCTCTCATAGTAGAAAAGCTGAGAAAGAAAAGAATTAAAAAAATATATAAATAATTAATAAGTAAAATAGAAATTGATGCAAAAAAATAGTTTTACCAGCAAAAATAAGAGACGGTAGAGGATAAAGTGTAAGAATAACCAATGGTAGAAGGAAAGCGAATCGGCGAAAGACTGTCACAGCGAGGTGGTGCTGCTGTCTCCGGTGAACGGTGACTGATACAGGGAGAAGTAACACGAAACTCACCGTTTCAATTGGCTCCTTACATCACCGATTCAGCGGTTTAAACTGGACCCGGTCCGACCGGAATGGCTAGTTCAACAAAGTCCGATCGGCTAAATCACCCGCTCCGGTTTTTGTTCATAAAAAAAAAATTGAGAACAAAAAGAAATTATCTTCCAATTTTATGAACTAAAAAAAATAAACGTTTGAAATTTGACATCTAAGCATTTTAAGAATTGACATAGAGGGAGAGAGAGAAAAACTATAAATTAACCATATAAATTGATTTAAGAGTATCATATAATCACATAATCACATAGTACATAATAAATTTATTGATTTTGTAATAATTATTTTAATATTTTTATCTGGATGGAAAATTTTAAGAGACTATTAGTTTTTAAAAAATATCTACATTTTTTGGATATAATATTTATGAAGAAATTTAAATTCTATATTTTTATGAAAGCAATTATATTAATTAAAATCGCATAATTTTAATTTTATAAAACATGAAAATTTGGTAACTCTCCTACGTCTTTTAATTTTATCTCTTTTCTTATATCTTTTCCTTCTCCATGAAGAAATATTGTTGTAATCAAAATACCATAACGAATCATGTGTCGCAGACAATCTTTGATAGTATTGTCTTCTATGATACAAATAGTGTCTGGTTTCTATATTGTTTAGTTTTGCAACAAATTCGTCCCGTTCCTTAAATTTATAAATTGTACGATCAAAATATTTCCTTTTTCCAATGACATAATAAAAAAATTTATTCCTTGATATACCAAATTATTAAAATTAAGTAACTTTTTATAATGAATTAAACTCGAATCTAAAGTTGGTTTTGAGTTCTTGATATACCAAATTGGAGCCTTGAGGAGAGTGTATTATTAATCAGAAATATGAGGGGTCTTCATTCGCAATTGCTTCCTCCACTCCCACAGTTGCTTCCTCCACTCCTGCTTCCTGCATCTAATCAAATGTGTGAAAGGATTTTGATATTCCCGTGAGTGAAGACAAAAAGGAAGGAAATAGTGTTGCGGAGGAACTGCAGGGATACTATGAAAGGAGATATTGTTAAATTCCGGAAATCATTTTTTGGAATTTAATTTTTTTTCTCAAAGTTTAGATTTATTTCGAAAAACATATTTCGGAATGTAAATTTGATTTTCGAAAAACATTTGACGAAATATGTTTATGGAAAAAGTTTTTCAAAAGTCACTTTTGCATTCTGGAAAACGTTCTCTAGAAATCATTTTTGAATTTTGAAAAAAAAAATTCATAACTTGTTTTTACACTCTAAAGTGCATTTCGAAAAATGTTTTTAATAAATTTATTTTTACACTTCCAAAATGTATTTCGAAAAACGATTTTCTAAAACCAACCCAAAAGTAATTTTTATATTTTAAAGATATGATGGAGTGCACAAAGTAAACTAGGGGTGGAGGAAGCAATTGTCGTCTTCTTTTTCTCATTCTGCATGTGGCTAGCCCAAACTTATTCGATGTAATTTTATATTTCGTGTCAAACTTTTATGCTGTGTTTGCATCCGCAGACTGATACTCAGTGAGAGCGGCGAGTTGCAAGTAAAGTTGGTTGATATTTTTATGATTCTATTAATTAAAATAATAATAATTTATCAATAATATTAAATAAATAAATTTTATTTAATTTTAAATTAATTTTAATTATAATTTTTTTATTAAAAAGTTTATTTTATTAATTATATTATTTATAAATTTTTATAAACTATAAATGTTTATAGGAAAGGTATTTTTTTTTTGTTCCGGTTTTTTTATACATGTTACAGGTTTACACTCCTAGATCATTTATTCTTTTACTACTCTACTATCTTTTTTATTTGATCTTGGTTCGTAATACTTTTACATATTTTATGATAATTTTATTGTTTTTATTAAAACTTCTTGCAGATCTTTTATTCGTTTTGTTAAATTTTCTTCTATCATTTTGTCTTTACAATGATTTAGAGGATGAATTTTTCTAGATCCTAGTAGTAGAATTATATATGGATAATATGTAATGCTTATGCACCTCCGTACTTTTTTTTCTCTTTTTTTTCACTTACTTCCTCTTTCAAACTCTTCCTTTTTTTTAACTTTTTCCCTCTATATATCATCTGTTTTAGAATCTGATCACACCCTGGAGTATCTGAGAAATTAAGGATCATTTATAACCGATCATAATTTCAAATAGAGTAAGTTCATATTTGCTCTAAAGATCCCTTAATTTCTGTTTTTCTTTAGGTTTTTGTCATCAATCTTAGTAGGGACAGTTGAGAAAAATATTTCTCTCAACTTAATTAAGATTATACTGAAATTTAGTTTTGTTCTGATGACTTGTTCTAGATCCCTAAAGATTGGGTTAGTGCCACTGGCTAGTTTAGAGGAATTGTTTTGGGAAATTATCACCAGGTAAGGGAAGCTAGTAACTTATTTTTATACTATTTAGTTACTTTTAAATAGAACTCAGATAACGACTTGAATATGTGACTATCAGTACTCAAGTCTTTCTTGCAGGTCTGACTTGTCGTTGAGCACTAAATAAGTTTGATTATCTTGATTTTTGTGTGATTAATAGACCTTATTTGAGTAATGATGTTAGAAAATAGTATGCAAGAACTTTTGATTGTTGTTTGATGGATTGAATATGACTTGTGATAAGACTT
>Ga0209700_104189_pt1 | contig 26391 bp, 16 predicted proteins | sample SiratroredBW_FD_187528 | JGI IMG/M metagenome (GOLD analysis project Ga0209700, IMG submission 187528) | Root nodule microbial communities of legume samples collected from California, USA - Siratro red BW (SPAdes) (version 2) | ecosystem: Host-associated > Plants > Roots > Nodule | place: USA... | reverse complement strand
CTAGAGAATCAATTACAATTTATATATGGTTTGAGCTGAAACATAAGAGTCATGGTCAGTCGGAAATATTTATAAAATAATGAAAATAATCAGATTAAGTACAACATTTGTATGCAACTAGTGAATCTAATGACATATAAAACATATAAAAAAATGAGAAAATTATGACAATTAATTGTTACAAATGCTTATAACATAATAACGATGTTAGGCATATGATATCCTACTTAGATTTTGAAAACCAATGTATTACAAATAGATTTTTTTGTGTATTTTCTATGCGTGCATGTTGTGGAATTTGTCATCTACTAAGGGTAAATGTGAATATTGAATATATAATAACAACCCAAAAAAAATTAGAAATTCCAAAATTATAGTTTTGCATATGAGCATAGGCATGGTATCTTAATACTAAAATATGTAAGTATTCAACATACTAATTTGTGTAAATAAGAATGTATACCATAAATTAGTACTTAACATCAACAATTGTGTTATCATATGCATGATTATTCAAACACATAGTACATCAAAACAAATAGTATTTATTTTACATTGAGGGTGAACTTCACCTTAAGGATTGGTTAGCAAAGTCTAGTAATTGTTGAAGTTTCACCAGTTTGTTGTTTCATCGTCATTAATTTTTCTTACATTAACTTACTTTGTGTTTCAACAGTGTATTGAATTGAAGTTGAAGTTGACTATACAAGAGGAACTGAATGAAACTTGAACTCGAATTGCGAAATATAAATAATTTAAGATAACATAAGAATAATGGAGAAAGAAATAGATACAAATTTATATTGGTTCACCCTATAATCAGGGTTATGTCTAGTCTTCTTAGGCAAACCGCTTAAGAGATTTTACTAAATGAGTTTTGACGCCTACCTAGGAACAAGTATTATTATACCTCTTCAAATACAATTTTTAACACTTCTTCAGGAACAAATATTATTCATCTCTCAAGGTAATGAGTATTTTGCACCTCTCCAATCAATGAGTATTCAAACCTCTCTAAGCTATGAGTTTTCAAATCTCTCCAGGCAACCAATATTCAAACATTTTCAAGTGAAACCCAGTCCTAATCTTCTCTTGAGATCAAAACCTCCTAACAATGAGAAAACTCTCTTTAAAATAGAGAACAATCAAAGTTCATAGGATATACTTCACATAATGAAGAATTTACTATAATTAAGCACACAATAATCTTTCTAATTTGTTCTTAATATTAGGATGTAACAATGAATTCACTCACAATAATTTTGTAGTATATGAATTTCTTTGTGTGTGTTCATCATCAATCTCTTATTGTCTTTCCTTAACTTCAATGGTCTTTGTATAGTATTTAGTATGATGGCCATTAAGACTTCTATGAATTCAATTTTCTATACTGGTAAATGTCTTCTTCTTGAAGGCATATTAAGTGTATAATACCCTACAAAATAGTTATAGAATAAAATTTAATTTTAGAGATAAATTTAATAACAGTTAAATATTTTTTTAACAGAAGAGTTGTTTAAGTAAATAAAAGATAATTATTTACTTTTTATTTTAATAAAAACTACCAACTCTCTCTCTCTCTAAGATATTATATCTCTCTTAAAAGATATTCTGCTTTGTTCTAATAAAAACCACCAATTATCTCTAAGTAGATATTTTCTCTCTAAGAAGATATTTTATTTCTCTAAAAAGATATTCTGTTTTATTATAATAAAACTACCAAATCTCTCTCTCTCTTTAAAAAGATATACAGTTTCATTCTTATGAAAACCACCACCTCTCAAACAAGTTCTCTTTAAAGTTTTCTACCTTCTCTCTAGATTTGTGATCTCATAGATTATCAGATTAACAATCAGAAGACACCCTTAGATTTCTAGCGTTGAGTAGATCAAGAGTGTCCGATCAGATTCTTGAACAGAGTTAGGTTGCTTGTGATTTTAGGGTTTTTAGTATCTCTACTCTATAGAGGTAAGGGAAGCTAGTTGCATGTATGTTTTTATAAATCTTTGTCTTCTTTGAAATAGAAATTTATTTATAATATTGAATTTGGGTAAGGGAAGCTAGTTTGAACGTTTTTAATAAATATTATAATTACTTGTTTTGTGAATTTGGGTAAGGGAAGCTAGTTGCATGTATGTTTTTATAAATGTTTGTCTCCTTTAAAATATAAATTTATTTATAATGTTGATATTTGGTAAGGAAAGCTAGTTTGAATGTTTTTAATAAATATTATAATTACTTGTTTTGTGAATTTAGGTAAGGGAAGCTAGTTTGACTGTTTTTGATATATATTGTAATTATTTATTTTATTAAATATGAATTGGATGAATTTGAATTGAATGGGATGAATGTTTATGTGTGGTATGATGTAGTATCAATGTTTGTGAATGATGTGGTGTGTGATCGAGACATAGTATCTTTAGGAAAGGAGATACCCGTGTTGAGATTATTAGGATGTGCATTGTTTGGGGATTCTAAGGAGGTATCCTGACTCTACTGGTACATTGGATTCATATCGATGATGTTTACCAGTTGGTGAAGAGTTGAAGGAGGTTCATATGGTCCTGTCTGAGGTTTGAAATATGAGCCCGATCGGAGTAGGACATATGGATTAACCCTGTGCATATGGGGTCCGAGGTTTGAAATATGAGCCCGATCGGAATAAACTGTTCGGAACACTTAGGTGGTATATGACAGGTGCACACCTCTTGATGTCTAGCTCAATACACGGGTCTTCCGGAAGTAGAGAGTCTAGTGTCTTTGTTTGTGAGTCAGTGTATGTATGATGTGAGATGAATTATGAAAGATTGAATTGTAATTGTTTGTTGAGATAGAAATCCAATTTATGAAAATATATATTGTTTTGAAAACTCTCTAGCTTACCCTTCTTTTTGTGTTGTTGTTTGTTTTGTTTTTAAAACTGTGATGATTGTGTATATTACACGGGAGCAGAGAATTTGACAGATGGTGTGAGTCCCAGTGAATTGTGATGGAGAAGCTTCATTTTTATTTTATTTGTAATTTTACAAAGATATTTTATTAAATCTTATACGGAGAAGTATAATTTGAAATACATGATGAATGTATGAATTTTTATATTCAAGTTTATTATTTAAATTTTTATGTAATAAAGTTTCTATTATATAAAAAATATGGGATGTTACAAAGTGTCTTCGATTCATTTTGAAAACTTTCCATTTATACAACAATTTTGAAGATTTATACTTAATGCATGAAATTTTCAATTTATGAGTTTCGTTCTTCTATTTATTTATTCTTCTTTGTATAGCAACTCTTGTTTTGATGTAATCTTTATGTCATTATCAAATAATTAAGTCCTTTAATTCTTTCTTTCTTTGTAGTAAATAAGAATGTTGACTTCTGCATTATATTTGTTCATTTTTGAATCATCTTTGGGATTCTTCTTTGTATCTTGTCTTCGGTATGCTAGTCTTCTTTGATTTGTTTTCTTTTCACACTATCTCAGCAACTCTATAGACACTTAATAAGAATTATTTTTTATGTTAGTATTATGTGTGTCTTTCAATGTTTCTCCTAATGCTTTAATCCATTCTAAAAATTATTTAAACATAATTGACCATTTACGATTTTCATTTAAGTATGTGAGTCAATCAAATAATCACTTTAGATATTTTTGAAACTTAATCTCTTGAATTATAAAACCTTTCAATTTTAGAGATAAACATAATTTCAAACCTTCTAAGTTTGCTTAAATTTTGAATGTTAAAGCATTTCAAACTTAAATGAATTTTTATCAAAAAATATTTTTGAATCTTGTTTAAAATCAATAAACACGAGATTTTCAGATTAGAGAAAACAACATTATTTTGATATTTTCAAGAATGTCTTTAACAATTATTTAACACATATAAGAGAATTATAATTAATAATATAAAGTGTAGAAATTCCCTAATGTGAAGACTTTTATCACTTCGTTTAATGCGCTCTTAATTTGGTTCATCTACCTAGCTCATCTGTCACTCTTAAGTTTGTATGTGTCATCTAGTGCATTTGCCAAGGGTGACCAAATGGTAGAGATTGGTCTGATGTAACCTTGCAATATCACTAGAAAACAATCTTAAATTATTTACAGAAATTACATACGAATGAAAGTTTATATGTAAAATTTGTATTACATATGAAATTTTATATACGGATTTGTATCCATAAGTAAAATTAACATTACATACGAAATTATCTACAAATTCAAATCTGTATGTAAAATCAACATTACATATAGATTTTTACATATTGCATCTAGGGTATTACATATGGATTTAATCCATATATAAATTTGTATGTAATAATCCACATTAAAAATAAGCATTAGAGACGAAATTACATACGGATTTTTATCTAGGGATTTAATATGTATGTAAATTCGTATGTAATATAATCCATATTAAAAATTAGCATTACATACGAATTTTTATCCAGGATATTACAAACAGAATTAATTCGTATGTAATATAATCCATATAAAAAATCAATATTACATTTGAAATTATATATAGATTTGTATCTAGGGTATTACATATGGATTTAATTCGTATATAAATTCGTCATCAAATATTGACGTTATTATTATTAATTAATAATAATAATAATAATAATATTAGTAATATATTATTATTATTATAATATTATTAATATTTTTATTAATACTATTATTATTATTATTAATATAATAATATTATTGTTGTCATGAATATTAATAATATTAATTATTATTATCATAATTATATTTATCAATATTAATATTAGCATTATATACCATTTCAGCAGTGATCTTGGTTAAAGATTTTTCCAAAACAGTTTGTGTACAAAAAGATCTTTAAAAGATTTCAGTCCAAATTTTAAAAAATTAAATTGAATTTTAAAACAGTGAGTTAAAATATACATCAGTTTTGAAAGAAGTGAGGAGGAAAAATCAGTGAATTAATTTGCTGAAACAGTTAATTAAAAACCAGAAATGGGATTAAAAGCAGATTCAATTATGTTGAACCAATTATACAGAATTTTGTCAACCAAAAATTATGTGAAAGTCAATTATTATAAACTGTCCAGAAAAATAATTGATTGAATTCAGATTCAGTCAATTCTTTTTATTACCAAAAGCAAGTTCTTAAGTTCTGTCCAAGGTTGATTTTTAATTTTAATTAGTTGTTTATACTAGAAAACTAGTTTTAAGGCAGAAGTGACACACAATTCAGAATGGCACAAAATCAAAAACAATACACAAGATTTTTATACAGATTCACTCTTTTTTAAGAGTCATATCCAGTTCCTTTGCAATTTTAACAAAGGTTCCACTAAACACAAACAAATTCAAGTCAAAGACTTAATCTTTAACCCTACAAGATTGATCAAGACCCCTGTGTAAAACCCTATCACATAAAATGCAAAACCCTACTACAAATACACAACGAAAATACTATCCAAATGAAAATACAACATCAAACACACTTAAACACCATATCTAAATATAAAATAAGAAAAAGATTACAACAAAATGAATTACAATCAAAACCAGTATTAATACTGCAACAAATATAAACCAAGACAGAAGGATAAGGCTTCCCTGGACTCAAATTCGGCTGCAAGGTGCTTAACTTAATCAAATACAGGGAAGAATCCCTCCAAGATTGAGACCGAGGTGAACTTTTTTGACAAATTTTAATCAACTTCTCAAAACTTAAAAAGCGTGTTCTCAAAAACTTCCTCTCGGAGCAGTATAGAATTCACATCCAAGTGAAATCAACCAATAATATACCGTGTCATTTTCATTTTTCCCTTAACACAGTATTTTACAACCAATTGATTCGATCACTATGACCATATTTTGGTTGAAATCATCATCATTAGGTCTATCGTTGAAGTCAATAACTTATAAGAAGAATCACTCCAAAACTATTGTGAAAAGTCTTTAATAATCATTGTCAAAACCCGTGTATAATAATAATAATCTAATTGTGTCGAAATTTCTTTATTTTGTTTTTTTTTTTTTTCGTATTTTGATATTTCTTTATATTTATGGTTATTCTCAGAGTTTTTGTTTGTATCTTCCCTACATTTTGTATCTCCTATATATTTTGTTTTGGCTAACCAAAAACTCTAAAGAAAGAAAATACTTTCAAAATAGTAAACAAGCTGTTTTTCTTTTTCAATGAAAACATTAAATTGATTATGTAAATAATTTTATAATTTTCGAACTTACCTAAACAAATCTATAAAATTGACATGGTTAGTATCACTGTAAAATAGTGAAATGCCAACTAGATTCAGACTTGTTGATCAATTATATGCAGCGTATCAATAATTAATATATTGAAAAAGGTAAAGAGAGGATAAAACACATAAAAAGACCAAACCGAACTTACGTAGATATCATTGTTTATATTGGGAAAAGATCATTGTTTATGTTTCTCAGTAATTATTGGCAGCAATAGTCCATCTAACGACTGAGCCCTAGTAATCTTAGAGAATCTCAGAATGACCACAATTGCATTATTAATTCCATTTGAACTAGACTATGCATGGTTTCAACCTGTATTGGTTCTCCATAAAATTTAAGAGCAGAAAACGTACATAAAGAGGTTAGAGAAAGGGCATTGAACACAAAGTGGTGCAATGTTTAGAGAAGTATAAAAAGGTGATGGTTGAAGCAGTATTATTATTGGGGACAAACAGGTAGTGCTGTATTTCCTCTTTGCTTTAGGGGTTGTGCGATTTTTTTTTTCTTTAATACAGTATAGTATATAGTATAGGATACAAGTGTACAATTACAGAGTGCACACCACTTATGTCTATTATGCTCATGAAGAAATACTAAATGAGCACCACCTTCTTACTCCAATATTGCTTCTTCCATCACCTTAATGCCCCCACTCGGGTCACAAGCCACCGTTACCTAGCTCGGCAACTGTTCATGTTTATCACTATCTTATATACCCTTAATCAATTCATTATCTGTGAGATGTGGGACAGTTTCCATCAAACCTAATGTTCAAAGCCATGTGTGTTCTTGACTACGAGGTCTGTTTGCATGGCTTCTTTTTCATGTGCTGTAATTCTAACAAACGTACCATGGAATGAGATAGTGTATTACATGAGCTCACAGGGATGTAAGAAGCATGGATCTTCAGTACAGAAAGAAAGCTAGAAAGTTGAATGTAAAGCTTGCAAGAAATGTGGAAAGATATGGCGGGAAATGAACTTCATCTCTGTGAATTAATTATTGGATGCTATTTTCTAATATAAACCACTTAATTTAAAATGTTCAAAAATTATCAGAATTAAATGTTAACAACTATAAGCAAAACTAAAATTGCACACAAACTACAGGTACATCAAAAGCGAAAAGAAAATAATTGTTTGAAGTATGAGCTCGTAAAAAAATAACCTAGGAATTATATAAATCGATTACCATTAAATATAGGAAATATGCAAATAAAGTTAAAATACTTACTATGTTTTTTTTTTTTTCACAGCCAAAAATACTTACTATGTAAGGTTAGTTGTGTCAATTCAAAGATTGATATTGTTTTTTACAGGTGAATGTTTGTAAAACACGCATTAATCTTAGGATCGTGTATTAACTTACTATTATTATTATTATTATTATTATTATTATTATTGTTATTATTATTATTATTATCATTATCATTATTATTATATTATATTATATTATATTATGATTTTATAGTATTCAAATGCTTTTAACATTTTCTTAAAATTATTTTTTAAGTCAACTTAAATGAAATATGGACTATTTATGTTATAATTGTCTTTAATAAATGAAATAATCAATTATTTTAAGATATAATTATTATATGCATCTTAGTTCAATACAAGTTATATAAATAAATAATATTAATAATCTAATTTTTGTTCATTTTTGTTATTTTTTTATTTTCATAATAGATAGATTTCTAAATATATATAAAGAAAAAATTAATTATAACTATAAATAATCAATCTTAATTCTGTTTTTCAAATAATATAAATGAGTGTAGCCATAATTTTTAATAGAATAGTTTTAAAAAAGGTTACAAAATATTTTTTGGTTAAAATCATACTTTTTTAAGATTGCTCTAAGATTCAGAATATTTGATTACTATGTATAATTTTTTCGAATAAAGCTAATTTGTATACTAAGTATAATTTTTTCTTTATTCTTAATTTTATTTTTAATTTCAATCACGTCAAAAGTCATGTCTTTTTATTATTATTTTGTTTTAATTTCTAATGACACTTAGGTTAAATAGAGTTGTGTAATAGGTTTCTACATTTATGGATTGTTCTTCTTTTTAATTTTTAAAGAAGTGTACATTTTTCAGTTCATTGCATACTATATATATGGAATTTATATCTAACTTTCTTTTCAGAATAGTGGAAAAATATAACTTAGGTAGAATGGAACCAATACAAAAGTTTATGTAATTTTGTTTTATCGTTTATTTTGTTAGTGACTTTTTAATACAAAAGTTTAATATCGTTTATCTAATTTTTTTTATCGTTTATATTTGTTTATATTGATATTTAATACACATTTGATTTTCAATAAACTTATTTTCTTAGCAACCATGAATAAATAAATTAAAACAAACATTTAAAAAGTATTCTAACCTTATTACAAATAGAAATTATAAGTTTAAAGATATAAACATTAAACCTGGCAAACACCAACTAAAACAGGAACAAACATCTAGAAAGCTAGTACAACTTAATAAGAGAATACATCCATAAAAGATAAGCAGCATGCAACAACTAAGAACCATCGTCATACTGCAATACCATTAAACACGCTTAGTATTTGTGACAGCGAAGTCAGGAAATAATGAATTTGCTAGAGTTGCCTACTGGTGCTATTACATAGTCGTTTCCCTTTGCTTTCACACACACCTTCCAGCTTCTTACCTATCCTCTATCAACAACAACATTATTATTAGAAGCATCAATACGTTATCCTGTGATTCACCAACCAGTAAGAGAAAAAAATAATCCCTACAATATTGTATTTTATGATTCCGGATACAGATGCCAATCTGACATTGAGAATTGTACCAATGGATTTCTATATTTGCCCAAGACTACCATTTAATTTGAGCAAGGCAAAATATTTCCTCACAATCTACATGCAATGCCATTTTTAAACACTATCTTATTTTTATGGAGCCAAATTTTCCGAATTATAGCTACCCCATACCCTCTAAACTTTGAAAGAACACTTGTGATAAACTGTTTCCTATAAGAATAAGATCATCTATATATAAGAACAATTGTGAAACATTTGAAGTTTTTTAACCACTTGAAGTTTTTCAAATAAAAGGGAATAATAAGATTTGGATTGAATAAAACCAATATTGTTAAGAAAGAATGACAGTTTGACAAAACATTGTCTGTTTGCTTGCTTCAGCCTGTACAAGATTAAAGATACGAGAGAACTCAAATACTTCCTAGAAGAGGTTGTCAAATCTAAGAAAAGAAACATGCCCTTGACATCTTGAATGGAATGAACCTCTTATGTAAGATTCTTTCTAAAGCTGTATATAGAATATAGAACCTAGACTCCTACAAAAGACTTATTGACAAACTCCTATACCTTACCAACACAAGGTGAGATATAAGTTGTGTTATTCATCTGCTTTGTCAATTCCTACAAAAACCTACAATTCATCATCAACAAGCAACTCAACACATCTTATGTTACATAAAAGCTAACCATGCAGAAGGGTTATTATTTGCAATTGATTCTAGAGTGCAAATCCAAACCTTAGTGACTCAAATTGGCATCTTATCCAGAAACAAGACAATCCACAATTGGATATTCCATTTTTCTGGGATCTTCTTTGATTTCCTGGAAATCAAATAAACAAACTATTGTTTTTGTTAGAATATTAAAATTAGAGAAACAAATCAGTAGAATATCAGAGATAATTAAGGAAAATCAAATGTATTTATTTTGAAAACTTTATATATTTAGTTTCCTAGAATTCTATATTAAGTGAGTTATTGTAAACAAACAAAAATACATTCAAGAAAAACCTTCTTTCCTGTTATCATATCATTGTCTAACATTTCCTAACCCTTGATACCATCAAAAGATGGTCTAAGAGCGGTGTTAGATTTTACGAACTCAGAAACCAACATCATTGTTTCATTACCCCTCACAGCCGAAAAACACCAAAAAAACCAAAAATTTCATTTTGAGATGATGAAATTGGCAACAACATGAATGAAAACCAGAATAACTCCTCAACCATTACTGATGAGCTAACTTTGCAAATTGCAAATATGCTTCGTAATGGCCTAGGAATTCAGCAAACACAAGCCAATCTTGAGAATTTGACAATTGGTTTCAAATTAAATGGAGACAATTATCCATTATGGACAACACTCATGAAGAAAGCTATCAGTGGCAGAGGAAAGAAGAGTCATCTGACAGGTATACCGTCGGCACCAGAAGAGACAGAACCAGCATATGAAAAATGGGAACAGGCAGATCAAACTGTTTTCACTTGGATAATTCAGAATATTGAGACTAGTTTGATAAATAATATTTCCCAGTTCCCAACCGCCAAAGGCTTTATGGGAGGGATTAACTATTACCTATGGAAGCGGCACATACCCGGTGCAAATCTATGATTTACACCGAAAAGCAAACACACAGAAACAGGGACATGATACCCTAGAGGATTTTTGGAACAAATTACAAGCTATATGGATGGCCATTTACAGAAAGCAACCGAAATGCTCAAATGATATTGCAACTTTCAATAAAATTAAATAAGAACAAAGACTATATCAATTCCTAACAGGGATAGATGAAAAATTTGAAGTCATCATAAAAGATCTTTTGATGCAGGAGAAGACCACTTCAGTAGAGTTTGCCTATGCTGCCGTCCAAAGGGAGGCGACCCGACTCCAAATTTTAAATCCTACCACCAGTAGCAAAGGGAATACATCATTAGGGGAGGTTGAAATCGGCTTAACCGCAAGAAACAGACCACTGGGACAAGGACATGGATGGAGTCACTCAGAAATCGTCAAACGACGTCCATCACAACGAGGCAAGGAAGACAAAAACCACCTCCACTATACTCATTGCAGAATGAAGAAACAAAACAAGGAGACTTGCTTCAAAATTGTGGGTTATCCCGAATGGTGGGAAAATTCCAAACCCAAAAATCGCAAGGCTGCCACCGTCGTGGGCATCCCGCAGACCACCAGTAGTAGCAATGGTGACACTGAAAGAGAGGAAGAAACAAAATTCCAAGTCGTTCATGGAAGAGCCGCGGTCACTCATAGAGGTGAGAAAAGAGAGGAGGATATCAGCTCAGGAAATACTGATCAGTGGATTTTTGATTGTGGGCAACTGACACCATGACCCTCATGATTTTGATAGTCTCTCCACACCTATTAAAATTCATATTGAAAAAGCTAGTAGAGAACTAGTTGCAGTTCAAGGAGAGGGCTCAATTATTTTTTCAAAAAAATTAAAATAAAAAAGAATGTCTCTATGTTCCCGCACTATAATCAAAATTACTTTCTGTAAGTCAAGTTACGAAGGAGTTGAATTGTGTGGTTCTCATGTTTTCTACTTTTTGCCTTTTATAGGACATTCTTACAAAGGAGATCATTGGACGTGGTACTAAATGTGAAGGTCTTTACAATGTTGATGAGGTTTCTCACAAGGGACATACCATGCTTGCTCACGGAATGATTACAAGGTAACTCTAGTTATGACATAGACGTTTGGGACATCCTTCATTTGGGTATCTTAAGATTTTATTTGCTAGTTTATTTACTAGTAACACTGAGCCCATCAAATGTAGAACTTATATAAGGGCAAAGAATCAGAGTTACTTTTCCTCTTAACAAAAATAGAGTCAATTATGTTTTTTCATTAGTACACTTTGATGTGTGAGACCCAGCTCCTAATTCCCATAATAATCAATTTCAGTATTTTGTGTTATTTATGGACAATTTCTCTCCATGACGTGGGTATATTTTATAAAACATAAATCTGAAGTACCCGATATGTTCTATGTATTCTATCAAATGATTCACACTCAGTTTGACAAGAAAATCCAAGTACTTAGATCAGATAATGGTGGAGAATTTGTTAACAAATCAATGTAAAAGTTTTTCAGAGAAAATGACTTAATCCATCAAACTTTCTGTCCAAACACACCCCAACATAATGGTGTAGCAGAACGGAAAAATTTTAAGCCACTAGAGATAACTCAGGCCATGATTTTTGATGCACAGGTTCCGACACGTTTTTGGCCCAAAGCTGCCACTATCTCGGTCTATCTTTTGAACAGGCTACCCTCCCAGATCCTTAACCATAGAACACCCCTACATATCCTAGGTACTTAGACTGATATCCCTCTTGTCCATATGTTACCACCTCGAGTTTTTGGGTGCTCTATGTTCGTTCATATTCCCAAAGTTAACAGAACCAAATTTGATCCATGTGTTGAGAAATGTGTCTTCGTTGGATATGCTACACATCAAAAGCGGGATCGATGTTACAACCCAATCACTCATCGTGTATATGTGACTATGGATTGTGATTTTTTAGAATCAGAATATTTCTTCAGTAGCCAACTTGATGTTCAGGGGGAAAACTAATGAACCACTAAGTTGGTTAGGTAGCCTTAGTTGCCCAAAAATTGTTTCAAAAGAGCAAGTAGATGGAGCCAACGAGTATGTCTCTGTCAACGTAGGAGGAACCAACACAACTAGTGAGGATCCTTCTGAGAATATCCAACAAGAGGTAAGTGATCTTCACTCTATTGAGTTGTCACCTGTTATGAATAAAGTCACTAACAATGACATGTTGACACCAGAACCAGAGCCTTTCACACTTCTGCCAAGAAGAAACAAAAGTGTATCACTTGACCGATATTCTTCAAAACATGTTTCCCGGAATTCCAGGTGTCCTATGCAGATAACTAGAGAAGGAGTGACAGACATTGCAAGAGCTTTTCTTACTTCCCTTCTAGCTGAAGACATTCCCAAAACGGTTCATGAAGCCAGTAAGAAGGGCAAATGGCGAGAAGCTATGAAAACAGATATGATAGCTCTAAAAAAGAATGGAACTTGGGAGAGATGCATCTTACCAGTAGGGAAGAAACTAGTAGGGTGTCGATGGGTTTTCACCATTAAACACAAAGCAGATGGCAACATTGAGCGATATAAGGCAAGATTGGTGGCAAAAGGCTATACACAGACTTATGACATTGACTACTCAGAGACTTTCTCACTAGTTGCAAAAATTGACACCATCAGAGTACTATTTTCAATAGCAGCAAACAAAAATTGGCCACTCCATCAGTTTGATGTCAAGAATGCTTTTCTGCATGGGATTTGAAAGAAGAAGTGTACATGGAAGCTCCTCCAAGGTTCTCTGAAGACTTCTAAAGAAATAAAGTCTGCGAATTAAAAAAAGACACTCTATGGGCTTAAGCAGTCTCCACGTGCCTGGTTCGGGAGGTTTATAGTGGCATGAAAAGGTACGGGTACAAACAAAGCAACTCTAACCATACTTTATTCTTGAAAAGAAAGGGAAATTTGATCACATGCCTAATAATATATGTGGATGACATGATCATAACAGGAAGTGATATAGAAGAAATTGCACGACTGAGGAATAACTTGTTCAAGGAATTTGAAATGAAGGACTTAGGTGGACTAAAATACTTCTTGGAAATAGAGGTTCTTCTCTCCAACAAAGGGATCTTTATTTCTCAAAGAAAGTACATCATGGATTTGCTTGCAGAAATAAGAATGATCGGTTGTAAGCCAGCAGATACTCCTATGCAAGTTAACCATGGTTTAAAGTTTGAGAAAGAAGTTGATCTGGCAAGTAAAGAGAGGTACCAATGGTTAGTTAGGAAATTGATTTATTTGTCACACACTCGACCAGATATAGCATATGCAGTAGAGGTAATGAGTTAGTTTATGCATCAACCTCAAGAGGATCATATGGAAGTTGTCATGAGGATTGCCCGATACATGAAGGGGACACCAGGAAGTGGGATCATGTTCCAAAAGCATGGACACTTAAACATTGAAGCTTACACTGATGTTGATTGGGCTAGTAATCTAAATGACAGGAGATCTACATCAGGCTATTTTATTCTTGTGAGAGGTAACTTGGTGACATGGAGGAGTAAGAAGTAAAAAGTGATTGCTCCTGAAAGTGTTGTGGCTAAATTCCGAGGAATTGCCAAAGGTATAACTGAAGTCTTATGGATCAAGAAGTTGATAACCGAGATTGCTTTTCCACCGCAACTACCAAGTCAGTTAAAGTGTGATAATAAGGAAGCAATCAATATCTTAGAGAATCCTGTACAACATGACATAACCAAGCAAGTTGAAATGGACAGACACTTTATCAAGGAGAAGATTGAGGATAGTAGTGTTGAGCTTCTGTTTGTAAGATCAGAAGACCAGTTGACAAACATTCTCACCAAAGTTGTTACAGACAGAGCATTTACCTGTGTTCTCAGCAAGCTAAGCATTGGTGATCCCACTACTCACCTTGAGAGGGAGTGTTAAAATATCATAATTAGAGAAACAAATCAGTAGAATATCAGAGATAATCAAGGGAAATCAAATGTATTTATTTAGAATATTTTTTATATTTAGTTTCCTATAATTCTATATTAAGTGAGCTATTGTAAACAAAGAATAATACATTCAAGAAAATCCTTCTTCCTTGTTATCATATCCTTGTCTAACATTTCCTAACCCTCGATACCATCGTAAGAGGTTCTAGGTCTTCTTCTAAGGCAGATTACAAAGCCCTCACCATCACAACTGTGAGTTGCAATGGATCAACTACATCTTTGAAGATCTTCATATCCAAACCACTGCTTATGTTCTTCTATACTATGATAACCAATCTGCTCTTCATATAGGTCATAGCCTTAGTTTCCATGAACACATGAAATACATTGACATTGACTGTCATGTAGTATGAGAAAATCTTCAAGCTAATATTTTGCATTTACTGTCTAGACTATCCTCTGAGCAACTAGTATCCTCCGAGCAACTAGTAGACGTTCTCACAAAATCTCTAAGTCATCAAAGTTTCAGATTGATTGTGAACAAGCTTTAAATAATGAATATACATAATCCAACTTTAGGTGAGGATGTTGAGATACTCGTTTAACTAGTATGAGGTTTTGTTATGTTAGAAAACCTACAAATAGGTTTACCTTTGTAATGTTTTACATTTTTTCATTTTTGAATTAAAGATAAATTTTAGTTTCTTACCTTTCTTTTCTCTTCTTTGGTGTTCTCTTCCTCTTATCTTCTCCGATGAATTAAACGTATGCTCAGTTTACCATCGACACTCATTTTCTCCTCCAGAAGGTTTTTTTGATAGTGAAACCCTAGGTGCGTTTATTTTGATAGGTGGGATAACATTCTCTAGAACGTGGAATTGTTTACTATTGCAGATAATCTATGAACTAGATTAAACTAATTTTTCTTAAAGGAATCTAAGTTAACACAATTTTTTTTTCTATGACTATCACTAGCACCAATGAATTTATGCAGTTAATACATGTATATTTTTTATTTATATAATCTCTACAACGCTATGTATTCACCCGCAATCAAATAGTTGATAATATTCTTAGTTGGGATAAGCAAAACTTATAGTCATTCATGATTATAATCCATGATTATAATCCTATTGATGATTAGATACTCACAGTTAGCAACTATAATATTATATCAAGAACTATAAGATATTATTAAAGTAGAATAAGTGCACTAATTCGAAGGTATCATTTTTTTTTTTACCTCATAAATACAACAAACTACATGAGAAGAATACTCCATTCTGATAAGAACATTTGATTCTTACCATACAATTTAGGTAGAACTTTTCCTATATCTCATCTTCATCCAAGGTTGAAATGCCTCGTCATTTGTTCATATCTTCAAAATAGACATGAAATATTTTTCTAAGAGAGTGAAGAAACCCTTGAATGTACAATAGTCAACATGTAGCAGCAACAAGCGAAAGTTAGTCAACGGATTCAGGACTAATTGTAGGAGCGCTAGAGTCAAGACTTGACAAAGTCTTAGAGCTTATGTGTGACCGAGACAAGACCAAGGTGCAAACTTTGGATTTTTTTTTAACAACAAAGAATTAAATTAATGGAAGCACTTTAGGGGTGCTCCAACCCTTATATAAAAGAAAGAAAATCTCTCCTCCTTACAAAAATATGATAATCCAGAAAATTAAAATCCCATTGCAATGAAATAAATCTAATCATAACCTATTCCAATCAATCATACTAACTGACAAGTAAAACATAAACAATGAATTACATTGTAGAAAACACAATTACAAAGCAAGAATAAGTGACCATCGTTTAAGAATAGTGCTGATAGATCCATTTCCTGACTAGAAGACACATGGTACAGAGTAAAACATAAATATTGGTAGCTGATTCCGAAAGGATAATCCAACTGTTAAGACTTTATTCGGCAAGTGTACCAAGTCACACAAGTAATATAAATTTATAAAATAAGGATGTCGATCCCACAGAGAACAATTTTGTTTTAGAATTTAGCGTCACTACTCACTAAGCAAATAAAAGTTTCAAGATGGTTTGATAATAATTTGAGTCAAGAAACGTAAAAGAACAATTAAAAATAAGTAACAATTATAAAAAGGAGTTTGCAAGATCTAGAAGGACTTTGGGATTGAACTTCATCTATCTCGCTCATTCATATTTCGGATTTGATAATAAAATACAATATTTGTAACTACTCACAATTGATGCACATATAAAAATCATTCATACTGATTCCTCTGATATGAAATTCATAAGGAAATTTCCTAAACACTAATCCCTCAGCTATTTAGTAAATTACCCAACATTAAGAACGAATGTTATACACAGTTAATACATCGAAACCTATCCCTAGTATTCCAATATATTGAGTATTTTCATATAGGTCGGAAACTTAAAAGTACTTCCCAGTTAAATTCAAGAATCAAAATAAAGACTCTATTGATCAAATAAAATCTATCATTAAGCACAAGATGAAAATACCAATTGAGTAGAAACTGAATATTATATATAAAATTCACCAAAATACGAATGAGTTCAAAAGATTACATTCAATCCGAAAGATGAAGAATTAGCTACCCATGGTAGCCATTACAATCCAATGAAAGGAAGATTGCAAGAGAAGAAGAAATCTTGATTCTAGTCGTCCGCCTCCGTCTCTAGGTCTTGACTCTGCCCTCTAGGTCTTGATTCCTTCCAAAACCCTAAAAATCTCCTTTTAAACATGGTTTTGGGCCTAGGTTAAGTGCTTTTCTTTTGGGTCTTTCTCTATTTTAAACTTTTCATTTCTTTTCTTCATGAATCTTCCAATCTATCATTTTCTTCATTCTTTTATACCTGAAATTTTACAATAATTGGAATTAAATGATTTCCTTTAACTCAGGACTCAAAACATAAAATTAAATACAAAAACTCTAAAATTGGGAGTAATTATTATTTTAAATAACACTTAAACCCACAAGTACTCAATATTTCTCATGTATAAAAACACTCAAAATTGGTACTTATCACCAACCTCACCTACAAATATATACGAACTAGAAGGGTAATCTTGCCCCGTTCAACATGAATATCTTTGACGACAATGTGAATTCCTTAATGCAGCCTGATCCACTTTGTGTAATAAACTTGTTATACCTATTTGTGATCGGCAGAGACACATGTCCAAGGATGACCTATAGAGTAGAGCTCGATGCATAAAGTTGGTCTTGAATCTTTGTAACACGCGTGATGGGAGAAGTGGTTAAGCAGGATGGTCACGTGGCAAACAACGCAAAGAAGAGTGAATTGCGCAAAAGCACATGTATGAGGAAGGAGAGTGTTAAATTACGTGACTACGGAAAATGAAGACGTGTGTGTGGTATGATTCTCTTTCTGCAATTTCTCTCTGTCATTCTCTCTGCAACTGATTCTCACCTCTCTGACTTCACCACCTTCCCTCAATTTTCTCTGCAGGAATGATTCCCCTGTTCTGGAACATTAATGGCTCACATAATTTATTTGCTATTAATACGTTGCTTTACAAATTGTTATAGTTACATTATGCGGTTTACTGTGGACTTTATACTTTTGTTTTGGAGAGGTTAAATAATATCCATCTGTTTTACTTCAGAAATTAATATTGTTATATTGGTGCTTTCATTGACTCCATGGCTGAGAATACACGTATGAAGGAATTACAAACCAAGGTCAAACACAATGTGGAGGATCTACATCGTTTGTCGCTAACAGTGGAGAAGCTTGAAGCCGCCCTTGCAGCTTGTCACAACCGGGATCACGACGGGGCGATCACAAACTTGTTAATTTTTATGGGAAAACTGTAGAAAAAAATCAAAAATAAAAAAATGCCTACTAACCAAATTTAAGATTCAGGAGTCGATTACGTGTGGGCAAGGTGTCAGCACCCCACAACGCCCGTCCTAAGACGGTACCTTTAATTAAATGAATAAAAATAAGTGTGGTTCTACAAAATGTTATTTTTCCCAAAAAAAAAATAATTACAGCAACTAAAAATGAATATATATTTACAAAAAATACAATTTAAGAATGAACAATAAACAAACAAAATAATAACATAGACAATTTTTTTTTTGAACCCGACAAGGATTGACCTTGGTCCTACGTATTTCCAAAGGAAAATCAGGGATCAGGTAGTTCTAATTTTAAAAGTTGATTGGTGATAGTTTCATATTTTTTGAAATTTCATTTAATCTCGTTTTCCTGAAAGAGAAAGTTTATATTTGGTTTTTGTAAAAAATTTTAGTAAAACTGTTAATTAAATGCTTTTTTTTTTAAATATTATATATTTTTAAATTATTTTTTAAATTATTTTAAATATAATATTTTATTTTTAAAAGTTTATGTAAAAAAAAAAAAGGTTCTTTTTTATTATTTTCCTAACTTTTATTTTGTTATTAAAAAAAATGTACAACATAAAAACAGTAAGATTAATTAAAAAAACAAACAATTAATCCTAATACCCTAAGTAGTGGCAGAAAGGATTATAATCGGATGCTTGAGCTACTTTGTTTCTGGAATGATTATTTTGATTTTATTCTTTACTGTGACTATTTGGATCCGTAAAGGATAATGGCGGTTGATGTTAGGTTTTTTAAATTAGGAAAAGGGACTTCTTTGCCTTTGGGTTCTGTTTCTGGATTGGTTGCTTGGGGTGAATTTCTGTTTCTGAATAATTTATGTTCTGGTACATGGTTTGAAAATTTTCGAATTTGGGACTTTGCTATTAATTTTCTGGAGTTGGGACTATTAATTTTCTGGAATTAAATTTGCTACTGACTATGGACCGACTTTTGATTAACCTGTTTTATTTTTAGAAAGACTGTTTGGTATTCTTTTGAGTGGGTCTTTAGATTCACTGAGTTATGAGGATTTTTGTGGGTTTTGAGTTTAGGTATTTTTGATTCTGGTTTGGGGTTTTGTGTTTATTTTCTGTCTCTGGGTTAATGATATCTAATGTTACTATATCTTTGTTATTGAAATTTACTGACTGTGCTAGCAGCAGCCAAATTTGACATATGAACAATATTAGTTGTGCAAAAAATACAGCAATTAGGTAATCTCAGGATCGATGTGGTAACAACAACCGTATCAAGCATCTACCTGATCGTGCCAGTGGCAGCAATCGTCTCATAGATATTATAAAAATTAATTAAACAATGCTTGCAAAAATAATTACTCATTGATACGTAGGTTAAACAAAACATAACAATACAGATGAAAAACATGAATCTGGACAAAATAATGAAAAAAAAAGCAGAAACAGGACAGAATTAAAGGAAGAAGACGAATCCGTTGAAGATTCCCACTTTAGCTTCTTGTTTTCTCTTTCTGGTGGTTTCTACTGGACCCTTAGATTTTTTCAACAGAATCCAATAATATTTTTCAATATTCTTCCTCAGTATCTTTTTCTCTCTAAATTTCTAAGAATTTCTGTGTATTCTCTATCTCTCAATTTTTCTGTCCTCCCCCTTTTGAAAATAGGAGCAGTTCTTTATATTTTTTTCTATCCATTCCTTCATCTCCCTCCATAATACTCATAACACCCTCAATCATGATTTTTATTAAGAATCAATTATTCCACCTCTCTGTATTAACTCCTTTTGGCTTAAGAGGTTACATTTCATGAAGAATAAGCAAAAGAAACTAAACGACACATGTCAAAAAGTTTTAAATTCCTATTTTTATTCTTTTATTTTATTTTTTCCTTTTTTATATTTGCAAAAATAATTTTTTTTTGCCCGGACGAAATTGGATGTTGACAGCTGCCCCTCCTTACTTAAATTTTGGCAAATAATCCGAACTTGTTCAGATTATGAGAGTAAAAGATAAGTAAGGACAAAAACACTAATTTCGTTCGGTTTGAAAATAAAAGGTAGTAAAATAAATGTAAATAGAAGTCGAGACCTTGTACTAAGACGAGAGGGTCACGTACCTTAAACAGACCTTGTACTAAGACGACAGAGTCATTGTTCCACCTTTTGACCTTGTACTAAGACGAAAGAGTCGTTAATTTTAAATAACCATGTTGTAGAATGTGGAGATATGACATTGAGACCCTTATTCAACGCAAATTGAAGATAAGACATTGAATCCTTTCTTCAAATAGAGATACGACCTTGAGTCCTTTCTCTAAAAGGATACAACCTTGAATATTTTTCCTAAATATAAACTAAACTGAAGATACAACATTGAGTTCTTTCTTCAAATAGAGATACGACCTTGAGTCCTTTCTCTAATAGGACACAACCTTGAGTCCTTTCCCTAAATATAAACTAAACAGAAGATACAACATTGTGTTCTTTCTTCAAATAGAGATACGACCTTGAGTCCTTTCTCTAATAGGGACACAACCTTGAGTCCTTTCCCTAAATATAAACTAAACAGAAGATACAACCTTGAGTTCTTTCTTCAAATAGAGATAGACCTTGAGTCCTTTCTCTAATAGGGATACAACCTTGAGTCCTCTCCCTAAATATAAACTAAAATGAAGATACAAAATTGAGTTCTTTCTTCAAATAGAGATATGACTTTGAGTCCTTTCTCTAATAGGGATACAACCTTGAGTGCTTTCCCTAAATATAAACTAAACTGAAGATACAACATTGAGTTCTTTCTTCAAATAGAGATACGACCTTGAGTCCTTCCTCTAACAGGATACAACCTTGAGTCCTTTCCTAAATAATATCTTCTGTTGATTTGCATGAAGTTTGATTCTTGCAAGGTGTATGTTGGATGCATGACAATGCATGAAATTTGATTTATTTTTGAAGAATGCATATATGAATGCATGAAGTTTGATTTATTTTTTCCTTATTTTTGAAGAACGCATATATGAATGCATGAAGTTGGATTTATTTTTTTGCTTGAAGAATACATATATGAATGCATGAAATTTGATTTTTGTGAAGAATGCATGTTAAAATGCATGAAATTTGTTTGAATATGAATTTTTTGATTTTGTCTTTTTTTTTTCAAGAATGTAAGTTAAAATCATGACTTTTTATTATTTTGAAAGAAAACGCATGTTTTTATGAATTTGATCTTGAATGAAAATATATTTTTTAAAGAAAGAAAGATTTTTCTTTAATACCTACCCAAAGAGTATGTACAAATGATTGATATTTATTCAACAAGTATGTACAAATATTTCAAAAATATGTACAAGTTGCAAAGTAAAACAATGTGTCACAATCTTCTTTTTTCAAGATTTAAATGTGCTGAATCAAAAGTTCTTAGCAATCATTGAATCCATTGGGTATTAATTTCTCTCTTTATTTGAGAAAATCCAGGATCCTTTGAAGCTAATGTCAATAAGGTGTAACCATCAACTTTCCTTTTGAAAACATTGCTTAGATGCATGCTTAAACCCATGGATAAAAGGTGAGTGTTTAGGGAGTCTGAGGTATTTAAAAGATAGTGGAGATACAAATCTTATGATAGGATTGCCCCAGTTTTTTTTAGTGTGCTAGACTGGCTATATAAGCTTTAATCTTGGAGGGTAAGGGCAGTATAAAAGGTTGGTCATGAAATGAAATAGGCTTTGTAATTGTCCCAGTTTGTATGAACAAAGGGGAATGATGAGATCGCTATGAATGATTGCCAGTCTTGGTAACGTGACAACACTGGGGTAATAAAGATACAAATGAAAATTGAATCGCCCTAGTGTAGCATGAGGAATGACAAGGATATTGGAAATAGGATTGCCTCAGTGGGTGTGTATGATTAGAAAGTATAAGTGTCTCTCTTCTGAAGAAGGCATTTTAGTAGACATTTTTTTCATTTTTTTTTATTTTTTCATTATTTTTTCGTTTTCATTTTATAACGTGTCATCAGTCACGTCCTCTGGTTACCAAGCTAAACTTGATGAAAATCGTCGCAATCATTCTTCAATCAATATGGACTTTATTAGGCTTGTAACATGGCCAATGGTTATAGGGTTATGAAGAAAAGGATATAAAGGCTCAAAAATTATTTGTGGGCTTGAGAGATTTAACAAGAATTATCAACCAATATTGTAAACAATCCAGGTCCCCTTTTTTTAGTGAGCTTCCCAACATCAGACTTCTTTTTCTTTCTCTTTTTTTTTATATACTTTCTTTTTTTCTTCTTTTCTCTTTTTTGTTTTTTTTGTTTCTTTTCTTTTCTTTTTTCTTTTTTCTTTTCTCTTCTCTTTTTTTCTTTTCTCTTTTTCTTTTATGTGCAACTTCTATTTCTGATACTCCTCCTTTGATGAATTAGGAGCTTTTCTTTGATGAATTAGGAGCTTTTGACATCCTCCTTCTTTGACAAATTTCATCCTTGGGACTTTAGACTGAGTTCCGATATGTTAATGATCCTTGCTTAGGTAATTTGAAAGAAAAAAAATTATTTTTGGCTCAAAGAGGGTGCAAAGGATGTGTAAAAGTGTTTGGGATGAAGAAACATGGTCATATATCATTTTGAATCATGATCACTTGATTTTCAAAGAGTTTAACAATGGAACAAAATCAATGACTTCCTACACATGTCATCTTTTTTTTAGTGTACTATCTTTTGCTTAGATCACCTTTCGGGTTTTCAATCTAACGGACCGCTTTCTTTAAAAAAAATGTCCCTTCAAAGAATTCAGGCTAGAAATTCAGAAACTAACCAAATGAGAGAACACGACAATTTAGGCAAATCCTTTTATTTATGAATTATGGGAATTTTGAGGCTTTTCTGGAATTTTTAGAGATCTTGGGAAGGCAAGACAGGTAGCAAGCATGATACATGCAAGTGTTTCCTTAAAATAAAATAATGTTTACTTTTATTAAGCATTTTGCTTGAGTGATCCTTATTTGTTATTATTTGTAATGGTATGGTTTCAATGATCTATGAACAAATGACTCACCACATTTTCTATTTTGAAGTAAAATTTGCACAACATGTGAAATAACAAAAACTTGTTAAATGAAATTTTGAATTTCAAAATGGAAAAATGAAGTAGTACAAAATTACATAAAATCTATATATAAAAAAAAAACTATCATCAAGGAATCATACTAAGCATAAAACTTTTTGACTGAATCAGAGTTAACTGGTAATGGTAACTCTTCCCCATCCATCCTTGTGAGAATTAATGCCCCTCGTGGTAGTGCCCTTTTTACCACATAAGGACCTTCATAATTAGGCATCCATTTTCCTCTATTATCCTTTTGAACTGATATGATCTTTTTCATCACCAATTCACCTTCTTGAAATTCTCTTGGGCGAACCTTTTTATCAAATGCCTTTTTCATTCTCCTTTGGTATAATTGCCCATGACATACTGATGCCAACCTTTTTTCATCAATGACATTAAGTTGATCATGCCTAGCCTGAATCCATTCTGCTTCCTCTAATTGGACTTCCATCAGTACTCTTAAAGAAGGAATTTCTACTTCAAAAGGGAGAACCGCCTCCATTCCATACACCAATGAGAATGGTGTTGCTCCGGTTGAGGTTCTTACTGAAGTGTGATACCCATGCAAAGCGAAGGGCAGCATCTCGTGTCAATCCTTATATGTCACTACCATCTTCTGGATGATTTTCTTTATATTCTTATTTGCTGCTTCCACTGCTCCATTCATTTTTGGCCGATAGGGAGTAGAATTATGATGTTGAATCTTGAACTCTTCACATAGCTCAGACATCATCTTGTTATTTAAATTGGTAGCATTATCAGTAATGATTTTGCTAGGTAGACCATATCTACAAATGATTTCGTTTTTGATGAATTTGGTCACTACTTTTCTTGTCACATTGGCATAAGAAGCAGCTTCCACCCATTTGGTGAAGTAATCTATTGCCACCAGAATGAAGCGGTCTCCATTTGAAGCCTTCGGCTCAATAGCTCCAATAACATCTATGCCCCACATGGAAAATGGCCAAGGTGCAGATAGAACTTTTAATGTTGTGGGCGAGACATTAATATTGTCTGCATATGCTTGACACTTATGACATTTTCTCACATGAATGCAACAATCATTTTCCATAGTTAGCCAGAAATACCCCGCTCTCAAAATCTTTCTAGCCATTGAATGACCATTCATATGAGTTCCAAAGGTTCCTTCGTGGACTTCCTTTAAAATCAACTCTACTTCTCTTGCATCTACACATCTGAGGAGCATCATATCATGATTCCTTTTGTATAACACATCCCCATTTAACACAAACTTGGCAGCCAATCTTCTCAACATTCTTTTGTCATTTTCATTTGATTCCTCTGGATATTCTTTGCTTTTGAGGTATCTCTTGATATCAAAGTACCATGGCTTGCCATCTGATTCTTCTTCTATGAAGGAACAATAAGCAGGGTGATCATGACTCTTCATCCTGATCATAGGCAACTCCCCCTCTTGACTAATCTCGAAGATAGATGATAGAGTAACAAGAGCATCAGCCAATTGATTCTCTTCTCTTGAAATATGTTGAAATGTCACTGTGTCAAAACATTCCAACAACCCCTTGATATATTCCTGGTAAGGGATTAACTTATAATCACGAGTCTCCCATTCTCCTCTTATCTGATGGATGACAAGAGCAGAATCACCATATATCTTTAAACTCTTTACTTTAAAATCAATGGCAGCTCGAATCCCCATAACACATGCTTCATATTCAGCTATATTGTTGGTACAATCAAAGCATAATCTAGCTGTCATGGGTATATATTGTCTTTCAGGGGAGATAAGTACTGCCCCTATTCCATGCCCCAGTGCATTAGAGGATCCATCAAACAATAGAATCCATGTATCATTAACATCATCCTCTTTAAAAGGACATAAAATTTCTTCATCTGGAAATTCAGGTTGCATAGGCCGATAATCCTCAACAGGCTGGTGAGCCAATTAATCCACTAGAGCACTGCCCTTGATAGCCTTTTGAGTAACATATTGCATATTATATTCTGACAACAACATTTGCCATCGAGCTATTCTTCCCGTGAGGGCCGGTTTTTCAAAGATATATTTTATTGGATCCATTTTGGATATTAACCATGTAGTAGGACTCAACATATACTGTCTTAATCTGTGAGTAGCCCAAGCCAAGGCACAACATGTTCGTTCCAATGCATAATATCTTTGTTCACACTCGGTGAATCTCTTGCTTAGATAATAGATAGCATGCTCTTTTCTTCTTGTTTCATCATGCTGACCCAAGACACATTCCATTGATCCATCTAAAACTGTCAAATACAGAATGAGAGGCCTCCCAGGAACCGGCGGACGTAATATAGGGGGTTCTTGTAAATATTGTTTAATTTTGTCAAAAGCTTCTTGACAGTCTTCATTCCATTCTATAGTTTGATTCTTACGCAACAACTTGAATATTGGTTCACAAGTGGAGGTTAATTGCGAAATAAACTTGGCGATATAATTTAATCTCCCAAGGAAACCCCGAACCTCCTTTTCTGTGCAAGGATGTGGCATTTCTAGAATTGCACGAACCTTGTCTGGGTCAACTTCAATTCCCTTTCGACTCATAATGAAACCTAGAAATTTTCCAGATCTCACACCAAAAGTACATTTTGTCGGATTTAATCTAAGCTTGAACTTCCTCAATCTTTCAAATAGCTTCCTCAAATTAACGAGATGCTCTTCCTCAGATGTGGATTCGACAATCATATCATCGACATACACTTCGATCTCCTTATGCATCATGTCATGGAAAAGAGTAACCATGGCCCTTTGATATGTTGCTCCAGCATTTTTAAGCCCAAAGGACATTACTTTATAACAAAAAG
>Ga0209700_104188_pt1 | contig 26392 bp, 12 predicted proteins | sample SiratroredBW_FD_187528 | JGI IMG/M metagenome (GOLD analysis project Ga0209700, IMG submission 187528) | Root nodule microbial communities of legume samples collected from California, USA - Siratro red BW (SPAdes) (version 2) | ecosystem: Host-associated > Plants > Roots > Nodule | place: USA... | reverse complement strand
TTACAACAATAATCCGTGGTAAAGTCAAAAGTGCTGAAGAACAAACTCAAAGCACCTTACAAGATTTATTGCAGATTGGGAATCTATGTTAAACAAAAAAAAACAATCAAGAACCACAAAAAGGGTCCAAGAAAAAGAAAAAAAAAGAAAAATATATCTACAACAAGATTTTCTCTTTCAGTTCATGAAATCCGAGAAATCTACCTGATGTTGTTGTTGCAGAGCATGAAATCCAACATCCTTGACCAAGCTAGTCGTAGGCGAGGATAAACCCTGTTCCTGTAACTTCTTGATTCTCTGAGAACAAATTCCATTGTTTCCACAAACAGATTCAAGCTTCTGATTGGTGGCACATAAAGGGTCAGAGGAACTGTGGAGAAAGCCACTGTGAAGAACAGCTGCAACATTTCTTCTTCTTTTTCTAATTTTTTCTATGACCCACTTTTCGGAAGGGTTTAAAGGTGGATGCTTTGGATTCAGGAGGAAAAAGGGTATTTGGATTTGGGTTTTGTTTGAGTTTCTGAAATCTGTGAATGAGGTTGGAGAAGAAGAAAGAGGCTCTTTGACTAATAAAAGATAAGAGAGAGAGACTTCTGGAAACTCAATGTAGGTTGAAGCAACTCAAACTCCAAAATCTATATATATTATGGTAAGTTTTTGTTTTTTTTTTAAAAAAAAAAATTTGAAACTACATATCATCGTGAGTGAATTAAGTAATTGTAGAAGTGACCATGATAAAGGTGAAATGGGAAAATGGAAAGGTGTCGGCGACTATTGGATTTTAGGATATTTCCAGATTTGATTGGATTGTTCTTGATATGAGAAAATTATTATATTTATTATTGATATAGTTGGATGTTTAAGTCAAGATTATGATGAAATTAGAACTTGTGTAAGATATTGAAACATGTGTACTATTTGCAGTTGGATATTTAACTTCTGATCGTGGTTGGATTAGAACATGTGTCAGTTGATCACGAGTTTGATGATAACTAAAATTACTTAATTATGTAATTTTTTATTTGTTTTTAAAATTTTTTATCATTAACATAGTTAATAATACTATGGTTTTTAAATTTTATATGATTAAATATGAATTGACACAAATTTATAATTATATATATATATATATATATATATATATATATGGTTTTTTTGGAAAAAAACATCTTTAGTATAATATATATACAATATTTAATATTTTATATGATATGTACTTGAAATTCTTATAAAATATAACCATCTTCATTTTAATCCCTTGTTGATTATATTTTATATGTAATCTTTTATAGATTCAAGGCAAGAAAAAGAATAAAAGTTATAAAAAAAATTGTTAAATTATGACACTAAATAACCAGAAATTTTTATTATTGAAAATTAATTTTGTTTGTTGAGTTCGTATTTTAATATTAATTATATTAGTTATTTATATGTAGGACAATATGTTCTGATTAATAAGATTATAAATTTTAAGTAAACTAATTAAGTAATCCAATATATATATCAAAAGGATATGATATAATATTAACGAGTATATATATATATATATATATATATATATATATATATATATATATATATATATATATATATATATAGTTTAGCTATCAGCATAATGATATTTATTGACGCCATACTTTTTCAAAAATCTATATTAAATTTAACAAATTAATTATATGTTGTTGTAAATATATTTTGCAAATGAAAATTTCCTAATTAACAAAAAATATATTTAAAAATTTATAAATATAAATAAAATCAAAGTTAGAGGAGAAATAATATATGAGATGACAGTAGAACATGTGTGTGGTATGAAAAGTATTCCAGAATCAATATCATCCATTGGTTCAGCATGAAAATTTTCTCACTTGAAAATTTAAATAATAATTAATTATTTATGGATTTTCTTATTATTTATAATAAAAAAATTAAATTAAATAATTTATAAATTATTCAATTTTTTATCACAAAGTCACTTTACATGAGTTTTCAGTATTTAACTCAATTTATGAATAAAAACATTTTATTTTAATAGTTTAAATTTAATAATTTATTAACTAAAATAATTATTAAATAATATTTTAATATTTTATTTTAATAATATTTTCTTATATTTTATTTTTTATCATATCATTTATTTCATTTTATATATTTTAGTTGTATTAGAAAGAAATTAAGTCAATAATATTATAAATATTTAGAATATACATTTTGTGTTATTTTAATTTTTAGTTTTCTTTGTTTTTTTACATTTTAATTTTGTATGCCTTGACTAGTTGAAAGCTTTAAGAAAATGTGGTCTCCAATTTTCTATGTGACCTGACTAGTTGAAAGTTTTAAGAACAAGATGTGTTCACCACTTTTCTATTTGTATGTCCTAACTAATTGAAAGTTTTAAGAAGGAAAAGTAGTCATAATTTTTCTGTTTGTATCTCCTGACTAGTTAAAAGTTTTATAGAAAGAAAATATAATCATCATTTTTCTAGCTGTGTCTCATCTTAACTCTAATAATCTTAAAAATAATACAATGTCGTAGTTATTATTATTTTGTGTTTATGTGCCAGAATCAATGTCAATTTCAATACACTCTTTCATATTTTCCTTTTATGGTAACTCATTTCAATTCTAATCCTTACTTTTTCCTCCCAACCTTATTTTTGTTTCATTCTCAATTTACCAATTCTAAGGTTAACTTCTCTCTCTGAATCAACATTTTTCTTGAATTGTCTCATCACTAATCTAATTCCATCTAATTTTAATATTAATGTTTTGTTCTTCAATTTATCAATCAACTTTTAGTATTAATTATCTCAATCAACTTTTCATTATTTTAATTTCTAATATTTTTTATCTTTTGCTGCTTTAAATTTTAAATTTTACTATTTTATTAGCTTTTGGTATATTTTTTCTATTTTTGTGAACTTGATTGATTGAAAGTCCTGGACATTATTAATTGAAAAATCTTAGACATTATAAGATGTGATCACCATTTTTCTCTCCATGTGTTATCTCCTCCAACTCTAATAGTTTTCAATGTCATAAGATATGGTTATCACCATTATTCTCTTTTGTTGTGTCATCTCTAACTCTAACAGTCATTTAATATTATATTATATAGGATGTGGTGCTAAAAATATTTTACTTTGTATCTTTTAATTTGTACAGTGTTATTGTTACAATAATTACACAGTTAACATTTGTGAAATGAATTTAATTAAATAATGATATGATATGAATTTTTTTTAAGTTTATTAAGGACATAGATATGTTTTGGGCAACATTTCTTTTAGTCTCCAATTAAACAATTTCATTTGTAATTTTTTAGTATTTGTATTTGCAAAATACTATTTCTAGTGCAATAATCTTAATACAAACCAGAATTCTTTTATTAGAATCAAATATGTAGTGCTAACTTGTGACATACTTTTTTATTATGTCAATTAAAATGATGTTATTAAAGAGTAAAATATCATTATTGTCGACGTTGAATGAAACTTCTAATTCCTAGTTGTCTATTATATAAACCCTAAAGTCTAATTAAATTGTTACTGAAACTTGAGTTCTCAAAAAATATTATAAATGTATAATTAATATAATCATAATTTTTGTAATTAACATCTAAAATAATATTTTATTAGTCATTTAAAACAAATAGATAAACATTTAATTAAAATATCTATAAAGTAATAAAATTGTTTTCATAATAAGAAAATAGTTTAATTTCTCAAAAAAAAAAATTACGAGTTATGATTATGAATTATTTCTTTGTATTTTTATTTTAGATATATCGAATTATAATAATTACTTTAGAAACATCTTTAACATAATCATGAATTTTACACATAACATCTAAAATACTGTTTTATTATTAAGAAAATAGATAAACATTTAATAAAAAAATTATTAGTCATAAAAAAATAAATATTTAATAAAAAAAAACTAAAAGTAACAATTTTTTTTATAATCAAAATAATTAAGTAGTTTATTTAATTATCTTGAAAGGCTAGTCTAATTTATTTTTAAAGATAACCATGACAATATATAATAGTTTAGCTATCAACATAATGATCTTTATTGACGCCATACTTTTTCAAAATTCTATATTAAAATTTAACAAATTAATTATATGTTGTTGTAAATATTTTTTGGGAAATGACAAATTCCTAATTAACAAAAAAATATTTAAAAATGTATAAATATAAATAAAATCAAAGTTAGAGGAGAAATAATATATAAGATGACAGTAGAACATGTGTGTGGTATGAAAAGTATTCCACAATCAATATCATCCATTGATTCAGCATCAAAATTTTCTCAATTGAAAATTTAAATAATAATTAATTATTTGTAGATTTTCTTATCATTTATAATAGAAAAATTAAATTAAATATTTTATAAATTATTCAAATTTTTTTTATCACAAAGTCACTTTTTATGAGTTTTCAGTATTTAACTCAATTTATGAATAAAAACACTATATTTTAATATTTTAAATTTAAAAACTTATTAACTAAAAAAATTATTAAATAATATTTTCATATTTTATTTTAATAATAAGGTCTTATATTTTTATATTTTATTTTTTATCATATCATTTATTTCATTTTATATATATATATATATATATATATATATATATATATATATATTTATATATTTTAGTTGTATTAGAAAGAAATTAAGTCAATAATATTATAAATATTTAGAATATACACTTTGTATTACTTTAATTTTTAAATTTATTTATTATTTATTATTTTTATTAGTTTTATTTGGATTTCTTTTCATTTAATTGACCCGACTGATTCAATGTTTTTAAAAGGAGATGTGATCATCATTTTTCTGTCAGTAGGTCCTGATTAGTTGAAAGTTTTAAGAAGGAGATGTGGTCATCATTTTTCTGTTTGTGTAACCTGACTAGTTGAAAGTTTTAAAAAGAAGATGTAGTCACCATTTTTATATCTCTATGGTATGAGTAGTTGAAAGTTTTAAGGAGATGTAGTAAATATTTGTTATCACAAAGTCACTTTTTATGAGTTTTCAGTATTTAACTCAATTTATGAATAAAAACACTGTATTTTAATACTTTAAATTTAATAATTTATTAACTAAAATATTTATTAAATAATATTTTCATATTTTATTTTAATAATTTTGTCTTATCTCTTTCTATTTTATTTTTTATCATATCATTTATTTCAATTTTATATATTTTAGTTGTATTAGAAACAAATTAAGTCAATAATATTAAAAATATTTAGAATATACACTTTTTAGTATTTTAATTTTTAACTTTTATTATTTTTATTTGGATTTCTCTTCATTTAGTTGATCTGACTGGTTGAATGTTTTGAGGAGTTGAATGTTTTGAGGAGATGTGATCACCATTTTTGTGTCTGTGTGTCCTGATTACTAGTTGAAAGTTTTAAGAGGGAGATGTGGTTACCATTTTTTTGTTTGTGTATCCCGACTAATTCAAAGTTTTAAGAAGAAGATGTAGTCACCATTTTTATATCTCTATAGTCTGAGTAGTTGAAAGTTTTAAGGAGATGTGATAACTATTTTTCTGTCTGTGTATCCTGACTAGTTGAAAGTTTTAAGGAGATGTAGTTATCATTTTTCTGTCTGTATGTCCTGACTAGTTGAAAGTTTTAAGGAGATATAATTACTATTTTTTCTGTGTGTGTTTCCTCACTAATTAGAAGTTTTAGAAAAGAAATTTGGTCACTGTGTATCATCCTTAACTCTAGTAATCTTAAAAATAAAAAATCATAGAATGCAGTAGTTATTAATATTTTGTGTTTGTGTGTCAATGCCAAATTCAATGCACTCTTTCATATTTTCCTTTCTTTCCTTTCATGGTAACTTAGATTTCATTTCTCATCCCTACTCTTTCCTCCCAACCTTTTTCTGTTTCATTCTCAAATTATGGGGTTAACTTTTCTCTCTCAATCAACTTTTCTTTTGCATTGATTCATCACTAATTCAATTCCATCTAATTTTAATATTAATATCTTTTTTTTCAATTCATTAACTTAGTCAATCAACTTTTAGTGTTAATTATCTCAATCAACTTTTTATTATTTTAATTTCTAATTTTCTTTATCTTTTGTTGTTTTAAATTTTAACCATTTTATTAGCTTTTGTCATAATTTGTCTACTTTTATTGACTTGAACATTATAAGACATGGTCACCATTTTTCTTTCTATGTATTATCTTCTCCAACTTTAAGAGTTTTAAATGTTATAAGATTATATGGCCATTATCATTATTCTCTCATCATGTGTTATTTCTAACTTTAATAGTTACCAATATTATAGGATGTGGTGGTAAAAACATTTCATATTGTATTTTTTTTTATTTTGTACAGTGTTATTGTGATAAATAACTACCTGTATGAAATCAATTTAATTGAGTAATAATATGATATATTTTTTTAAGTTTATTAAAGACATACATATGTTTTTGCACAACATTTCTTTTAATCTTCCAATTAAACATTTTTATTTGTCATTTTTTAATATTTGTATTTGCAAAATACTATGGTTAGTGTAATAATCTTAATGCAAACCAAAATTCTTTTATTAGAATCAAATTTGTTGCGCTAACTTGTGACATACTTTTTTATTGTGTCAATTAACGCATGATGTTATTAGAAAATAAAGTATAATTGTTGTCATTAAAGGTTGAATAAAAGTTCTAATTCTTAGTATCTTTTTTATAAACCCTAAAGTCGAATTACATTGTTACAAAAACTTGAGTTCTCAAAAAATATTATAAGAGTATATTTAACATAATCATAACTTTTGTAAGTAATAACATCCAAAATAATATTTTATTAGTCATTTAAAGCAAATAGATAAACATTTAATTAAAACATCTATAAGGTAATAAAATTGTTTTCATAATTAAAAATAGTTAAATTTGTCAAAAAAATTACGAGTTATGATTATGAATTATTTCTTTGTGTTTTTCCATAAAATAATAATCAAAATCTATGGTTTTCCTATTACAAAATTTAAATTAAAAATTTCATAATTTATACAATTTTTTATCACAAAGTTTTTAACTCAATTTATGAATAAAAAGAACCCTATTTTAATAGTGTTTAAATATAGCAATTCACTAACTAAAAGATTTATTAAATAATATTTTCATATTTTATTTCAGTACTATTTTCTTACCTTTTGTAATATCAATTATTTTATTTTACACTTTATATATATTTTTAAATTGTGCGAAAGAAATTAATTATTTTAGTTTCTAATCTTTTTTATTTTTTCGGTGTTTTGAATTTTAAATTTTACATTTTATTAACTTTTGCCATACTTCTTTCTATTTTTCTGAACTAAGTAATTGAAAGTCTTTAACATCAATAGATTTAAGCACCATTACTTTTTCTCTGTCTCATTTCTAACTCCAAGAACCTTTAATGTCATAGCATATGGTGGTCACCATTATTTTCTCCAGCTTTAACAGTAATCAATATCAGAATATCTGATGGTCACCATTATTTTTCTTATTGTATATCTTGACTAGTTAAAAGTTTTAAGAAAGAAATTTAGTTACTATTTTTCTGTGTATTTTTTCCCTAGTTGAAAGTTTTAAGAAAGAGATAGATGTGATTATCACTTTTTTCTCTTAGTCATAACCAGTTAACATTTTTAAAAAGAAGGTATAGGTACCATTTTTCTGTCTGTGTATCCTGATTACTTGAAAGTTTTAAGAAGAAAATGTAATCACAATTTTTTTGTGTATGTGTCTTGACTAGTTGAAAGTTTTAAGGAGATGTGGTCACCATTTTTTTTTTTTTATGTCCTGACTAGTTGAAAGTTTTAAGGAGATGTGGTCACCATTTTTCTGTCTGTAAGCTCTTACTAGTTGAAAGTTTTAAGAAAGAGATGTGGTCACCATTTTTCTGTTTGTGTATCCTAATTACTTGAAAGTTTTAAGAAGATGTGGTCACAATTTTTCTGTGTATGTGTCCTGACTAGTTGAAAGTTTTAAAAAAGAGATGTGGTCACCATTTTTCTCTGTGTGTGTCCTGATTAGTTGAAAGTTTTAAGGAGATGTGGTCACCATTTTTCTGTGTGTGTGTCCAGACTAGTTGAAAGTTTTGTGGAGATGTGGTCACCATTTTTCTGTGTGTGTCCTTACTAGTTGAAAGTTTTAAGAAAGAGATGTGGTCACCATTTTTCTGTTTGTGTATCCTGACTACTTGAAAGTTTTAAGAAGGAAATGTGGTCACAATTTTCTTGTATATGTATCCTGACTAGTTGAAAGTTTTAAGGAGATGTGGTCACCATTTTTCTGTATGTTTGAAAATTAAAATTCTAAAAAGAAGATGTGGTCACCATTTTTTTGGTTGTAGGTCCTTAACTAATTGAAAGTTTTAGAAAGAAAATATGGTTATAATCTTTTCTGATTGTGTGTCATCCTTAACTCTAATAGTCTTAAAAATTATAGGGTACATGGTTATTATTATTTTCTGTATGTGTCATTACCAATTTCAATACACTGTTTCATCTTTTCCTTTCATAATAACTTAGATCTCAAGTCTGATCCCTACTCTTTCCTTCCTACCTTATTTCTATTTCATTCTCAATTTATCAATTCTAGAGTTAAGTTATCTCTCTGAATCAAGTTTTCTCTTAAATTGTCTTATCACTAATTCAATTCCATCTAATTTTAGTATTAATGTTTTTTTTTCAATTCATTAACTTAGTCTTGAATTTTGCATTGCACAATTCTATTTTTGAAAATTTATTAAGGACTTACATATCTTTCAGACATTTCTTTTAGTCTTCTAACTAGACATTTTTATTTCTTAAAATTTATACTTTTATGAAATATTATTTTTAATACAGTAACTTTATCACAAACCAAAATTCTTTTATAGAGATTTAATTTTTCTTTCTATAGTTTGTCACATACTTTTTCATTGTCTAGTGGAAATGTGGTCAAATAGTAAAGTGTGATGGTTAGCAACAAATGTTAAATAGATTTACTTAAAGTGAATTCTTATTATTGACAACTTTGTTCCAGAGATAAATTAATAACATTAACTATTATTTTTAAATATATTTTTGTTTTTTTTAATCAAATTGCTAGAAAAATATTAAGTTTATACAAGTATTATATGGACATGTTTAACATTATTTTTTTCTATATATTATTTTATTAGTCACCTCAATAAAAATTATAAAAATTTAATAAAAATAATTAAAAGTTAAAACTTCAAATATAGAAAAGAAAAGAAAATCTTTTAGTGATATTAAAATAGTAAAATATATGCGCAAAATATCATAGATTATGTTGAATATATGCTGTACCTTGGTTTTCTTAAATTTTTGTTAAAAAATTATTTTTTTAGTGCACAATAAATTTTGTTAAAAAATTATGAATCATGATCATTGAATTATTATTTTTATTTTCTCATAACATAGTAAATAATATTAGAATTAAGATCAGTAGATGGAAATTGCTTAATATAAACTTTAGTGCAAATAAGATTGGTTCTTATTAGAAAGGAAGCATCCACAATGTCCGCCATAAGTAGTTATGTTTTTAGAAAAATGAATAAAAATTGACCATTCCCAAAAATAAAATAAAATAATCCATATATTACCTCTTAATTTTGTATGAAAAATAGTTTTAAAAAGTACTTTTTAACAATAATTTTATAAATTAATTAATTTTATTTAGATTTGAATTTGGAAAGAATGTTTTATATCTTCATTTCCCTCTGTTTTCTTTTATGTTTTTTTTTAACCATGTGGGACTAATTTTAATTAACCAATTTTAGTAGTATTTTTATTATGAGATTAATATGTAGATGTTTATTGACATCAACGGTTTACCCTCTCCTTATTAATGAATATTTGTTTGTCAAATATTTTATTTACTTTTATTTTTAGTCACTATTTATGTTTTTTTATAATTATTTTATAGTTAATAAAATTATTAAGATAATGATTTAATTTTTCTTAACTATTATGATTAAGACCACATAAAATCAAATAATAAACCTTTATTAATTTTTCACATATTAATTGATAGTTCTTTTAGAGTTTATTGAAGTAGTTGTCCCATGTGTAAAAAAAACTTTCATGGAGCAAAGATCAAGATAAATAAAAGTATATTGTCATATTTATCACAACTAAGTTAAAATAGAATTTTGAATGAGTTAAGTCTTAAGTTAAAAAAATAGGGTTACTATTAAATTTTTACCACTGGTAAACTTTGTTATTTTTTATTTAATACATTGAGAAAAAAAAATGTGATAAGGACATTGAGAAAAAATGCACAAAAATACACAATTAATTTTAAAGTTTTTATTCTTTATTAATGATTATATATTAAAAAGTGGTTCTTCAATAATTTGTTATGTTATTAATATTATTAAACTTAACTAACTCAAAAGTTTGAGAGTAAGATGTACAAAATTTAAAACCCAAAAAATTAAAAAAAAATTATTATAAGATCCAAAGAAATAATATCATAATTTAAAAAATGTTTATTGAACTGAAAATAATCAGTTTATTTAATATTTGAACTTAAATATGTTGTTAGTCTTTTAAATTGTGATATTATTTCTTTTAATCTTATAATAAATTTTTTTAATTTTGTTTGATCTTACTTTTTAAATTTTGGAGTTCGTCAAGTTTAAAAAATTTAATAATGTAATAAATTACAGTATATTTAGCATTTATGAAATGAAAATGAGTAGTGATATGTTAAAAATATATTATTAAAGACTTAAATACTTTGTGGTTTTAATTCTTTAATTGAACATATTTACTTGTCATTTTTCAATATCTTTATTTGTTTGTGAAATGTTATTTTTGGTATAAATATTTTAATAGAAATTATAATTCTTTTAATAAAATCTTTTTGTGTTAACTATGATATATATTTTTTTATTGTGTTAATTAACATCGTCATGGATGTCATTAGAAAATGTGTTGGGAAAATTTTAGAAGGAAAATCTTGGAGAGACAAATAAGAAATTAACCAAACTATATAAGAGAATGATACTATTTTCAACCAAAAATATTAAGACATTGAGTTTGCGAATCTTTTTTCTATCCAATGTGAGACTTAGACTTACACTTAAATACCTAATAGAATGAGATATCATTGTTATTTATAAATATTCATTCCATTTAAATTACTTATAATAAGTAGTAGTTGTTGTGCAACTTTATACCAAAAGGTAAACAAATAATATCACTAGATTTTTAGTTATCCTTTTTATTCTTGAAATTACATTGTAACAAAATGGTGGATTTTCATAAATATTTTAAGATCATGTTTAATATAATCATCATTTTGTAAGTAACATTTAAAATAATATTTCATTAATTATTTAAAAAATAGATTAACGTTTAATAAAATAACTAAAAAATAATAAATTTATTTTCATAATAAAAATAGTTAAATATATGCTTTGAAAATGTCATTAATTATGTGTCCAACATAGTTGTAGCTTCTTTTGAATTTTATTGAAAAAAAAATATCTCAGTCATGATTATGAATTTTTTTTGTGTTTGTTCATAACATAACAAATAAAAATTATTAGTCCTCTAATTAAACATTCTCATTTATCATTTCTCAATATAAATTATTTATATAAGTGAAATGTTATATTTAGTATAATAATCTTAATACAAACAATTTTTTTTATACAAAAAAATCTTTTGATTAGAATAAAATATTGCTATTATAACTTATGGTAATTATATCAATTATGGGAGATGTAGCTAGAAAGTAGAATATCATTATTATCAATAAATATCAAATTAACCTTCTTTAACAATCTTATAATGAATTATGTTTATTGGACAAAATATGGAATCTTAATTATTTTTTTATTTTAAAAATATCAAATTATTAGAAATATTTTAAAAGCATCTTTAACATAATCATGGTTTTTACACATAACATCTAAAATACTGATTTATTAGTAAGAAAATAGATAACAATTTAATAAATAATTTTATTAGTCATTAAAAATGAATAAACATTTAATAAAAATAATTAAAAGTAACAAACTTTTTTTTTTCTAATCAAAATACTTAAAATACCATGAATTATGCCAGTGCTAGATTCATATCTTTTAAATTTTGTTAAAAGAATAAGAATTATGATTATGAATTATTGTTTTTCTTTGTTGATAACATCATAAATGATATTAGAATTAAAATTAGATAGAAATTGCTCAACATAGAATTTAGAAGTTCCTTTATATTTGTGAATCGGATTGGTTCCCATCGGAGAGGAAGCATCTGCCATGCCAACCACGAGTCGTTATTTTTTGGGAAAATGAATCAAAATTGACCATTCGACAAAACAATTATCCATATGTTTCCTTCTAGTTTCTTATGAAAAATAATCTTGAAGATATTTGTAATTATAATTTAAAAAATCTAAAAGTTTTAGATATTTTTTAATTGGTTATAAATTAATTAATTTTATTTATATTTGAACTCAGGAGAAATGTCTATATTTTCATTCCATTTTGTTTAGTAGTATTTTGTTTTATATGAGATTAACATTTAAGTGTTTATTGACATCAATGCCGGAATATTTGTTATTAAATATTTTTTACGTTTATTTTTGAATCATTATTTATGTTTTTTATAATTATTTTTTTGGCTAATAAAACTAAGAAAATTATTTACACTTTATCAAATTCATAATTAAGACAATAATTTAATTTTTCTTAATTATTATGATTAAGACCAGTCAAATAAATTCAAATTTATTTTATAACTAATTTTTTTTTTAAACAATAACTAGTTTAATTTTAAAAGACCAAATTATTGTCCTAGTTGTTAAGAACATACATAGTCCTATGTTATTAAATAATAAATTATCAAAACTGGTAAAATTATTTATTTGATATAATTATTTTTAGATTTGTATTTATGATAATTTTTTAATTAAGGGTAGCGTAAAATTTTTATAGATATAATATAGGCATGTTTATGTTGATATTTTAAAAGTTTAAATTGATTGAGCTTAGCAATTAACAGAATAATTTGTGTAAATAATTGACAATAAAAAATGATAGTAACACATTATTTCCTAATTTTTATAATACTTCCTACTAGTAACTGAAATTCATTATAATTACATAATTTTGTATAACTCAATTATTATTACACCACATAATTTTGTGAAACTCTTTTTTAGGAGTTTCATTCAGCTTTATAATTTTTTTAAAATTATAATTAATAAAAATTTGTGTCATACTAATTTTTCAAAAACAAAGTTACTAAAAATATTTTATATTGTTAATGCATTTAGTTAAAAAATATAAAATAAGTTTAATTATGCATTAATGTAAAATAAGTTTAATTATATATTTTGACATTCAACTATTATTATTTTGTAAATTTAACATCAATTCTTTTATATTATACTATAATAATATTTATGTTTTTTATCGACATATTATATTAACTATAAAGAATGATTTGAAAACAAAAATGAAACAACAGTTTTTTTTATTCAAAGAAACAAAACAAAATGTTGCTGTTTTCTATTTTTTTTTACTTGTTAACATATTGATAAAATGTGTGAGGAAGATGTTGGATAAAGTAATGACAATTATAAATATATATATATATATAATATTATTACAAGAAAATGAAAATTTACTGAGAAAAAAAATATTTTAATTAATTATATTATTTAATCTTCTCCCAAATGAATCCCAAATAGAATGGGTACAAAAGGAAGAGAACCACATTGCATTGCCATTTGCTACAGAGCATAGAAAACCCTCTCTCTCTCTCTCTCTCTCTCTGTCTCTCTCTCTCACTCCTCCAACCATTCTGAATGTGAGCAAGGTAATTCAACTCTTCATCTTCCCTTCTCCTCTTTCTTTCCCACAAAAACAAACTAAAATTGCAAGCATTTATTTTTCAAATTATTTTTTCTGAGAAAAATTCAGGCCAAACAAACCTGTTTTCTGTCGGATTCGAAGGTTGTTGCTGCGATTCTGGATGTAGTTCCGTTTAAGAATTTGTTGCTCAAGGCCGTGTTTGGTGACCCGTAATGTGTTTTGTTTCTTCTGTTTGGTTTTTTGTGCAGTTGTTGTTGAAGGGTATAGTGAAGAGTGGTGTGTTCTGTTCTTCTTGAAAGTGCAAAATGAATGATGGTAGACAACTGGGGTTGCATTATGTAGACGCAGGGTTTCCTTATGCTGTGAATGAAAACTTCGTGGATTTTTTCCAAGGATTCACTCATGTGCCTGTCAATTATGCCTTTGCTGGCTCAATGCCTGATCAGGTTTTTCTTTCTCCTTGCTTTTTTGTATGGTTTAAATTTTGGGTAAAATATCACATACTTTCTGTGGGTGAACTTTGTGGTTTCTTCACGATCTTTGACATTGTAGGAATTTGTGGTTAAATGTGGCTCCAATTGGTCGCAATACAGTCAGAGTCCCCCAAAACTTGACCTTGTGGCTGGAATTGTGGTCACTGACTGTTTTTTTAAGCCATGCATTGTGTTAAACTCTTGGGATTAAGAATGTAATAAGTTTTTATAGGGACCAAAATCGAATTTCAAGGTATTTTGGAGGACCATAAACATGTGATACCCTTTATTCTTATTTTTGTGTTGTTTCAGTGTTGGTGGCAATGATTTAGAATATTGCTATGCATCGATTGCAAATGTGGGTTGTTTTGAGTGTTTATTGAGTTTTATTCTAAATTGAATTTTACTTACTGGAAAACATGGGAGTAAAAGCAGAAATTTCAGTTGTTTTTCTGTTATCATTACTGCTGCTACTTACAGTTAGGTACTTAATAGAATTCACTATGTTTGACATGAAGTCATGGAAATTTTATCTATTTTTTAAATAATGGGAGTTGGATGGTCAATGATAGGTACTTTTCTTCTTGTTGAATTGCAAAGAGGATAGGTAATGCTGCATTATCAAGTACCTGTGTCATGTACATGTGTGTCTCCCTTTTGACCCATTTAAATACTAAATTTTGAGGTGTTGTCATCTGTGAATGTTTTGAACTTGAGCCGAAAATATTCCTTTTTTTTTTGTTTTATTAACTCATAGTTTACTAAGATTCTGTTTTGGTTTGTAACCTTGACTTATTTAATCTTATATTCTGTCCAGGAAAGTGTCTACTGGTCAATGAACATGAATCCTTATAAGTTTGGATTGTCTGGCCCTGGTAGTACATCTTACTATAGTTCTTATGAGGTAAATGGTCATTTGCCGAGAATGGAGATTGAGAGGGCTGAGTGGGAATACCCTTCGACAATTACTGCTGTGGAACCGGCTACAACAGATTCTCCGCCTAGAAGAGATGGAGTCACCAGCATGCAGACCATCCCTGAAGAATGTTAGTTAAAATTTTATTTTCTTTTACTGTAAGCAAGGGCCTGTGGCCAAGTTGTTGGTTTCTGCAAATTGGTTGTTGTGTTTTATCACTTTTAGGTTCCATGCTATCTGGAGGGGAGGGGGGTTGCAGAGGATGGTGGGGTTGTCGGGTTGGATGAAACTCATTATTGGAATTACTGTTTTAAATTGCAACTATTCAGAAAAAAAAACCTTGAAAATTTTATGGTAGCATCTTTGTTATTTGGATTTCTTTTGCAAACAGTTTTAATCATGCTAACCTTTTGAGTGAAGCTTCTTATTTTTTCTCCTCTCTTCTGAGTTAAATCGAAACTATTTTTTATTATTTAGGAAATCTATGTGAATCATAGAATGGTATATTAACTCTTAGATTTCTTTTGCAGGTAGTCCAAATCATCTTGAGTCCAATAGTAGTAGCCAGGTAGGAAGCTTTCTTATTAACCCAGCCACAATTTTAGACCTTACCTATTTGAATTTTGGTTTAATATTCAATCATTTGTCCTGGTAGGAACACTGGGTCCCCTATGCTTGAAATTTGGGAGACATTATTTCAATGATAGTTTGGTGTACATGGCACACTTTAATGATAAATTGTAATCTAGCTACTGCACACTTTTTTTGGATACTTTAACACTTTTATCAGTTAATGTTGATCAAAGTGAATATTACTCAATTTAACTTGGGCCCCTTGGCAAAAATAGTCCATGATTTCAGTTTTTGCAATTAATTTATTTAAACTTTCAACATGTGACAGATAATCTCTGTAGTTTTAACTTTGGCAAATAGTATGCCTATACTTTCAATGTGTGACAAACAACAATAACCTTATTTCAGTAGGATGGATTACACTATGTCATTGGGCTCTCAATGTGACAGACAACCCCTCTAATTTTTATTTTAGCAAATAGTTTGCCTAAACTTTAACTTTGTGGCTAGTAATCCTTGTGGGTTTAATTTTGGGAATTAAGAAGGGCTTATTTATCATAAAGTTGAAAGCTTTATGGGGTCATTGACCAACCAAAGTTGTCAACACTGCTATTTGCACAACAGTCACAGTTAAACAGGGTGATTTGCAATTTAACCATAAATTTTTACCACACTTATGTTTGTTAAACTATGTCTTTTCAGCTTATTAGGCTAGGTTTTCGGGAATGTCAGAGTTATATCTTTATAATGCAATTGCTAGCCATTCTGTTATATCTGATACAAAACTGAGGCCAACAGTGGCAAATATGGCAGAACAGAATATGGAAATGAGATCCATATTATTAGAATGCTGAAAATTACAGTAGCACCAGCACATTACTGCCCTAGAACATAGCTCCTGCAAGAACTAGACCTCTCCATAACAAACTAAATGATTCCAAGATACACCAAATCTCCTGCCCATCAGCTAATTGCCAACCTTTTCCCAAGTCAGTAACTAAATCTCCCTTCCCCTTTTTTCTCTCTCTGCCAGTTCCCTACGCACCCATTTTCCTTCATCTAAATTTCCATACCCTAGGCCAATGAGACAAGATGAACATTTCTGCCCATTGTGTCCATGATTTCTTTTGGCTCCTAACATCATTTACTAAACAGGCAAAACGATATTTTTGTAGATTTTTCCAAACAGAATAGAATCTCATGCTTAATGCAAAGCAATGCTTGAATTTGCTTCAGATGTCGTATCATGTGCATATCCAATGCCGTGGTACTTTGGGTACTTATGTGATACTTATGTACAGATGATACTCAAGGAGGGAATGATGTTGGGATAATTGTGACTCATTATTTGGTACCTCATGCTGGAGCTCATTATTTGTGTCAGAATTCAATCCATAAAGATGTTACATGAATCCTCTAAATTGATTTCATGTGCTACCTTGCATAATTGTTTTCTCATAAACTTGATCAGACTTGGAGGTATATTTTTTAAAAGAAGACTTGAAAAAACTTGAGTCGAGATCTCTCTGCATTTCAATTGCGTAATGTCCAAAAGTAGTTAACCCTTCTGTATTTTGTTTCCAACTTGTAACTTGATAATCAGAAGCAGCATAAACATTTATCCTCTGAAGCCTATAATCCTTGGTGTTGCATTGGTGCAGGTCATATGGCAAGATAACATCGATCCTGATAATATGACTTATGAGGTGTGACACACTAAATGTTTTACGTGTAAATGCTGATGTATTCATGTAGTTTCTTACTTTTAGAATATTGTTTTACTTCTTTTAAATCATTGATTATTATATTAGTTATGTTTACTAAACATCATATTCGATTAATTCATGCTGGGTGAATTTAAAAATTTTAAGAGATTAACTAATCAGACGGATAAGCATCCAAAGTAAACATATTTTCTACATTCTCTGATTTGCTTAGAGGTTAGGGATTTTCTTGCAGGTTTTTTGCATTTGAAAATTTTAAATGTTCAATATTATTTCTATATGAGCCAACTCTCTCAAAAGTTCAAGTTGTTTGGTGTAGACCCGTGAATATAATTACGTTCCAGTCCACTACACAAGCCATTCAGACACAGATCTCCTAGACACTTGGTCATAATAGGAGCCCTTGATAGTACCATGTCAAGAACCAACTCAAAAGATTAAGTTGTTAGGTGAAAGCACATGAATAAAAAAATAGGTCCAAAGAACGTCAATTAAACAGAAATGGTGCTTTTATATATTATCAATTTTTATTTGAATAATTATTAAGATAAAAAGGTGTGTTGCCAGAAAGATTTTGGACTTGTGCATTATAGAAAGGATCCACTTTGTATATGTCTGATAAATTTTGATGATTGAAGTTAGGCATGGTGGTTTAACTTGGTGCTAATTTGTATTTCAATATTTTGAGCTTTCAATTTTATTGGTATGTTGAATCGAATTTGAATTAGAGATCATATGAATCAATAGCCAATGACATTCTGTGAGTGACAGGAACTACTGGACTTGGGAGAGGCAGTTGGGACTCAGAGCCGAGGTCTTTCACAAGAACTTATTGATATGCTTCCAACCTCGAAGTACAAATTTGGTAGCTTATTCAAAAGAAAAAATTCTGGGAAAAGGTAAACTCCTGGTTCTCAATCATTTTTACATAATAGATGAAAATATGGATGATAAAAAATTGAATGAGCGTCAAACACTTTATTATATTGTTGAGGAAAATGAGGTGAATGGATGTGGTAGAGGGATGAAAATTACATTGTTTAATCATAATCTTTAATCTTACCAAAGTCAATCTATTAAAAAATATATAGGACAAAATATATGCTTCACGTCTGTAGCTTTTATAAATTTTAGATTTATTAATTTTGTAATTTCCCTCATTACCCTCCAAGTCAACAACCAGGGACTAGAGAAGAAAATTCAATTGACCTTGCCCATTTTCGATTCTTGATTCATTTCCTTCCTTCCCCTATACCATTGGAAATATAATGATAGATTATTTCTTGCACTGTGGTTGACTGTACACAATGTTTCGATAGTCTTAATTACAACAACTAGAGTTCCCTACTTTTAATCCGATTCCCAGAGAATTTGATCCATTATTCTCTAGTTTTATATGTAGGACTACATTGATCATAGAAGTTTGATGTTATTTTATTATTATTTCCCTTTTCTGGTTCTTAGGACTTCTACCTGCCATACTGCCATATTTAAGATAGACAAATAATATCTGTAAAACAAATTACTTAACAAATTTTACAACTGAGAAAAAGTTTGAAATGTAATCAATGATGTGATGAAGAGAGATTGACACAGAACTTCGTGTAAAATTGTTGGATGTGTATGTCCATTTCTTTATGATATGTATCTCACCTTTTCCTGGTTTTAGTCTCCAGCTTGATTTTCTACTTTCAGGATATACTCACAATGAATTTGCTTTCAAAACAGGTGTGTAATTTGTCAGATGAGTTACAGAAGAGGTGACCAGCAAATGAAATTGCCTTGCAGCCATGTGTATCATAGTGAATGCATCACCAAGTGGCTCAGCATTAACAAGGTACACACATTTTTAAATGCATTGTTATTCTCGAGTTCACTTGAATCCCATGTCTTTACCACACATTTTTAATTACATTGTTCTTCTCAAGTTGACTTGAATCAATGTCTTTACCATTTGTTGTTCCCATTTGCCTTTTTTTCAGAAATGTCCTGTTTGCAACACTGAGGTTTTTGGCGAGGAATCAACGCATTAGCATCAAGATGGCAAAAGGAATCCTTTTTGTCCATTAATTTTTGCTTCTCATCCAACTCTCTCTGTCTCTCTTTCAAGTTTTCATTTCTTACACGTAGGTAGGTGTAATATGAAGAACTATGTCAGCTCTCAATATATGTTTTGTTTACTAGAACAACCTAATGGAGACTCATCTTCTTGTGTTTAATGTGTGATTTTGTGTGTATTCATGCAATATATTCTCTTTGAAGCTTATTGTCCCTTTCTTTGGTATCTGGGATTGAAAAATCTGCTTCCTAGTCATTGATCAAGATGTGTTCGGATTTGGGAATAAGAGCATGCTTAATGGTTTTGAAAAATGAAATAGTTGTGTGGAATAAGTGGAGATTTTAATCTTTAGAAACTTCAAAATTCAATTGTGGAAGAATCAACGTTGATGGATGTTGCTTTTCTGAAGGAGGAATTGATTTTCAACTACTACTACTGTTCTGAGTCTCATTCCTTCAAGGATAATGCCATTATGAGTACTAATTATAAGAGAATTATCTAACATGATTATAAATTCTTTTCAATGACTACTAATAAGAGAAAATAAAAGTAAAAAAGATCAAAATTTTGTTTTCTGGTTACAATTATATGATTTTATAAAAATTTTAAACTGTATTGATTGATTTAGTTTACGTAAGTTTTGTAATATTTTACAGTTGCATAACTTGAATTGTTAAATAATATTGAATGCTACACTTTAAAATTTATATTTTATTTTTTTAACCATTGCTTTGGGAATTATATTTTTATTATATGATATCCAAATGCAAATAAACAACAATCTTAAAAACATTTTTCAAACACATTTTTCACTATCAACCATTTAAACCAAATACAGCATAAAAACATTACTGTATAGGATGGTACAATATATACTAATGAAAATAAAATATCCCTACACGTACTTGGGTATAAGGATCCATGCATCTCCTATGAAAAATCATATTATTTTCCTTACGTGTTAAATGAAAAGAAAAAATATTTTACGGCTTTAAATTAAATTTATTGTTATAATTTAGTATTTTATTTATCAAATATTAGGATTATTACTCACATTTTTCAAATGTAATCCATTAGGATCGATTTAAGATGATAGAAATATAAATAGTTTGCAAGTGAAATTCTATTCTCCATGTACTATTCCAAAAAACAAAATAAAAGAAAATCTTAATGAGAGGAATTTAATAATTGTACATGGTACTTGGCTATCTTTATCTGTGGAACCCCATGTGTCATTCTCTCACCATTGATGATAAAAGAATTGATAATAAACACACACACAAAATGTCACATTGCAATTAATGTCCCTGCTCCCCTTATAAATGCATTTAGAGATTGTGTTGAAGATAAATGCTCACTGACTAATACATTAATTTATACCATGCTGAATTTTGTCACATAAATGCAAAAATGGAAATAGGGTCAGTGAGATGGTGACTTCATCAAGATAGTAAAAACCAAAACCTAAATAACCAAATATTTAAGTAGTAATGCTGATAGCATTTGGTGGTTATTCACATGAACAGTAGTTGCATTAGGTGGAGAGAACATAGAAGCTTGTTTCATCCATTAAACCTAATCAATGTATTCTATATTCTCACAAAAGTATTTTCTTTTCTTTATTATTCTGAGAATCAAGTGAAGTAAACAATATTGATTAGGCATATTTTGGCACTTTAGAAAATGCTATTTTATATAATTGTTTATCACTTTGGAATATTATGAACTTTAGAATACTGTATTTTTTATATAGATATTTTGATAGAAGTATTTTTTATATTTTTTTTACTTAAACCAAACAACTCATGAATATTATTGGTTAATTATTATTGGTGTTAGTTACCATTGTTTACAATCTCATACTATATTTTATGTTATCTTTTAGACGGTTAAATATATTTTTTTTAAAGAAGTATGAAATTAAAAACTTTAAAGAAATAGAAATTAAGTCTAACTCAATTTCGTAAAACTGATTTATAAAATGAGGTTTTAAGGAGACGTGGTCACCATTTTTCTGTCTGTGTATCCTTACTAGTTAAAAGTTTTAAGAGGAAAATGTGGTCACCATTTTTCTGTTTGTGTATCCTGATTACTTGAAAGTTTTAAGAAGATGCGATCACAATTTTCCTGTGTACGTGTCATGACTAGTTGAAAGTTTTAAAAAGAAAATGTGGTTCCCATTTTTCTGTGTGTGTCCCCTGACTAGTTAAAAGTTTTGAGGAGATGTGGTCATCATTTTTCTATGTGTGTGCCCTGACTAGTTGAAAGTTTTGAGGAGATGTGGTCACCATTTTTCTATGTTTGTCCTTACTAGTTGAAAGTTTTAAGAATGAGATGTGGTCACCATTTTTCTATCTGTGTATCCTGATTACTTGAAAGTTTTAAAAGGAAATGTAGTCACAATTTTCCTGTATATGTGTTCTGACTAGTTAAAAGTTTTAAAAAAAAGATGTGATCACCATTTTTTTTGTGTATTATTGGTTAATTATTATTAGTTAGTTACCATTGTTTACCATCTCATACTATATTTTATGTTATCTTTTAAACGGTTAAATATATATTTTTTTAAAAAAGAAATATGAGATTAAAAACTCTAAAGAAATAGAATTTAAGTTTAATTCAATTTTGTAAAACTGGTTTATAAAATGAAGTTCACACTTATTTATAAATTATTAAAAAAAATTATCTCTAATCGAAGTAGAACGTGGGATTTTCAACAAAAACGTTAGTTTGTTAACAAATATAAATATTATAACATTTGAAAAAATTATTATTCAGATACATTATTACATGCTAATTTTACATGGTTTTGGAAGGGATTCACAATTTTTTTACTCTTTGTTTACTAAAAAAATATTGTGAATTTGTGAAAGAATTTAGTAAGAGAATAATTTATTCAATTTTATTTTTTTTGTCATGGAGTACAACGGATATATGTTATTTCGTGTTATTTTATTACAAATTAGCGAGTGATTTCTTATTTTCTCTCTAAATAATTATCATCTGATTATGGAAATAGAATGTTTCATGAATTCCTCGCAAAAAAGTGAATTTATATTTAGTCATCAAAATTTCATCACAAATTAGCAACTACAATATTTTCTTGTAATTTCGTCATAAATTAGGTCAAATATTATTTCACTAATCTCTCGTTAATCCTCATAATTATACAATTTATTTTAATATACTTTTATCATATATTATATGTTTTTCTAAGCTTGATTTGTGTAGTAGGTAGACTAAATAAAATTATTTTCGATAGTTAGACATTTGGGTTTGGGCTTGTAGAACACTCAAATAAAGTCGTTTCTTTTTGTACCCCTATATTTTCATGTGTATACGCATGGAATGGAATGGTTAAAAGACCAAATTATTCTCTTGTCATTGTTATCTTTTATTGTCGTCATCACCTCTTGCGGTCATCATTGTGTCGCTCTGTATTGTAAATGGATTTAAGGAAAAAAAAAATGTTTAGATTATATAATTTAAAAAATATTTTTAAATTGTGTAATTTAAAAGTTATTTTAATCATATAATTTAAAAGTCTTTTTATGAAAAAATAATTTTTTTATTGTATAATTTTAAATTTTTTTATGTAAAACATGACTTTCAAATTATACCGTTTGAAAGTTATATTTTCAATTATTTTATTTATAACTTAAAGGTGAAAAAAAAAAAAAAAACTCCACAAATAATTATAAGCTTGCATTATATACTTTAATTTTTTAGCCTATTTAAATTTCAGGTTTTTCGGCTCTACCCATTTAACTTTGCATATTTAGTTTCGTTTTTTCTAATTATTAAAAAAGTCATATAAATCAAATATAAAAAATCAAATACGCTATAATTAGATTTAATTTTAGTTTAATATAAAGTTTAAAAAATCAAATTTTAGTTTAATATTTGATTAAAAAATAAAATATCAATTTCACCTTTTAGTGTTTTCAAATCTATAATATGTTTAATTGGGAACAACGCGAAATGAATATGAGAAAGAAGAGGAAACTCGTTTATTTTGGAATGTATAAAGGTTAAAAATAAATAAAAGATAATGTGTTCATATACAATGTTAAAAAAATTAAACGATAATTTTTAAGCTCCTCAAAATCCAAAAGTTACAAAGATAAATAAGACTTTTGATTAAACAAAAATATAAAATATATTCCTTTATTATTTATAATGACTATCAAATAAAAGATATTTCTTAATACATTAAAGAATGTGTGCACAATATTTTACTATGTGATAGCAATGTTGGTAGAATTTTGCTATTTTTTAAAAATTTATGTTGTAGAAGATTAAATGTTTAGATGATAAAGTATAATATCGAATTGTACTTGTTCTTTGTCTTTTGAAAATTGTTTTTGCTCCTATCATTCTTCTATATGATGGTACATTTAACTTTTCATTTCATAGATGAAGTAAAATTAGGAGAACTATAGTATATTATCATTCAATTAAGAGGTAAATGTATTTTGTTATGCTTAACTCACTTCTTTTAAAGAAAATATTGATTAAATTATTATTTTTCTTTGTTATGGTATGTTGGTAGATTTGAAGTACTTTTTATGAAATATAAGTTTTATAAGTGAAATTTATTTAGTTGAAGAGATAAAATATTATTTTATTGTCAGTGAGTGAGTGAAAAATTTGTAGTTGATATTTAGTAAGTGAGTGTAGCAATTTTATTGTCAAGTTATTTTGGATGTGTTCGAGATAAAAGGAAAAAAAAAAGGTGTTTGAAATTTTGTTCTTTTATGATATTATTATATCAGTGTCTGTTTTGAAGTTTTGTAGTTTTATGATAATTTTGTTTTACTTAGACAGGGTATTTTGGATTGAGAACAAAAATTATTTATAAATTAATTATTATCTTAGATACTAAACATTGTGACATTTGTCATTAGAAAACAATAGTTAGAATAATTTTGAAGAAACACATCCATATCACATGCAAATTAGAGTAAAACAAGGAGTAATGTCAGGTTAGTCTCAAATTGCCAAATCTGTGGGTTAATCTGTCGTTTAGTAGTTTACTTGTAAAACCTAAATCCATGTTCTGAGGCTGCAATTTGCAAGATCCAAGAAACTATTTTATTCTTTTTAAAACAATGTCATTGCTGTTCTTGAAAGCCCCTAAATCTTTAAACACAAAGTAATTAACTAATTAGGATTCCAATCATGGAGTTTGAGGAAATGTATTACAAAAGTATTTTAAAATCAACTATAGTTATTTGATCAAGCTCTCACATAGAAGAGGTACCTATATATTCATTATTATTATTTTTATAACGATTACTATTATTATTATTATTATTATTAAAATATTAATAATAAGAATTATATTAATATATTTTTTGCAATAATCTTCGTCTGGATCATTACACATACCAAGAACAACATCAAGGGAATCTAAATTTGTCACAATCTCATATGAAGGACATTCCCTAAAACATTTTTTTTTATTTGTCTTTTTTTCCAAAGAGATAAACCCTAAACTAAACCCACATCTCTCTGGAAAGATAAGGACAATTTTAGTGTGTTTGGTTTGGTAAACTTGATCATCATCTTGTGATAGGTCTAAAAGTGGGAAAGTGATTAGGAGACAAACTTGAAAGAAATTCAATGCAGATATGAAACAAAGCAAATAATTAAAGAATTAAAGAGATATTTCTATTTAGTAAATCTGTCTGTGTGTACACATAAACATCCTCCAAATATCTATAGAAAATAACTTTCATACCCTTTTGTAACTAGAATCAAATTCTTATTTTAATAGCACTTGAAATAAACCTAACTTAAAAATTATATATTTTATAATGATAAAATTAAAGTTATAATTAAAAAACATAAAAATACTATTCTTTGCATAGAAAGTCCATTTCATATGTAAAATAGCAGTAACATCTAAAAACGAAATTGTTTCTTATATTATTCATATTTATTCTCTTTTGCATTACCAAAAGATGAAGACAATTTTATACCTTCCATTCACATGGAAAAAAAGGGTTTCTCCTTCATTTTTTCCTGAGCTCTTTCTCTCATTTCTGTTAAATATATTATTATTAATTATTATTTTATCTATCTTTAAAGATTCCCATATCCAAAAAGTAATAAAGAATAAAAAATAACAAAAAAATTATTGAAACAGTATTGTCCTTCCCTCAAAATATTAAAATATTTAAAATAAATAAATTTTGCCATTTTCCACCGGCATTTAATACGTAGCCAAGTGGCACCACCTTTGTGGCTCAAATCTCGAGTAAAGATCAGGACCACATTAAACAAAGCACATTAAAAAAAAAAATATCATTCATAGAAAATGATAATCCTAACAATTATATTATTTTCATCACAATTTTTTAATGATAAAAGTTTATTATAGAAACAAAATGAGAGAATCTGACACCCACTAAATTTAGTAGAAATATTCAATGGATAATATATTTTGCCTTTAAAAAATGTGTTTCCATGTTTTGATGACCTAATGTGTGGGGAATGTATTTACGTATTCTGTAAATAAATAAATAAAACCAGTTCTGAATCATATGATGAACACAGAAAATTCCAAATTTTTTTCTATGCAAGGTTACAAGGTGTGATCATTCTGAACAGAAATCACATAAAATGGAGAAAAAAAAAAAAACAACTCACAAATTACAACAATAATCCGTGGTAAAGTCAAAAGTGCTGAAGAACAAACTCAAAGCACCTTACAAGATTTATTGCAGATTGGGAATCTATGTTAAACAAAAAAAAACAATCAAGAACCACAAAAAGGGTACAAGAAAAAG
>Ga0209700_104184_pt1 | contig 26414 bp, 8 predicted proteins | sample SiratroredBW_FD_187528 | JGI IMG/M metagenome (GOLD analysis project Ga0209700, IMG submission 187528) | Root nodule microbial communities of legume samples collected from California, USA - Siratro red BW (SPAdes) (version 2) | ecosystem: Host-associated > Plants > Roots > Nodule | place: USA... | reverse complement strand
AAAAAAAAAAAAAAAAGAAAGAGTCAAACTTTCAAAACTGCTTTGAACTACTTTCAAAATAAAAATAAATAAAATGATAAAAAAAGATGATAACTGCTCTTACGTTAAAAAGATCTACTGGTTACTTTGAGAGATACGAAAGAAGGAGGAGGATATAGAGAGAAAAAGAAGAAAAGAGAAGATTGATCCCCTATCTTACTATCAACACTCAATTTAAAACTGAGCAGCGAGGAGCATCTAGAAAGGAGGCTATCATTCTTGAATAATCAAAACAGGTATGGTTTGTAATTTTTAAAATTATGTATGTTTCGTAAAGATTGCATCTATAAGCCTGTATTTTTATCTTCTTGTGTTTTTTTTTCTTTCATCATCTTCATGGTTTCAGTTCATAAATAAATGTAAGGATAAAGATGAAGAAATAAAAATGTTAATTTTTGCTCTTCATGGCATTTCTTATTTTACATAATAATAAAAAATATACCATCTTTCATGCATTTTACGGTTTTATACACATTCACAACCAAACCACAATCCCTTTTGGCCTAGATTGCCACAATGATCAACCTTCACTGCTCCCCACATAAAATAAAAAACATGGCTCTAGAGACTGGTTGGTGAGATTAGTAAGTCCACATCGAAAAGTCTTGGGTTCCAAACTAGCATGTTGAATTTGAAAAAATAATTAAAAATCCACCATCACCACAAGCTCTCTCGCTTCTACCATGAAGATAGAGCAGCCACGACCACAAGCTCACCTACCACTCCAAACTTAGCCACCAAATGCTTCCGTCACCTTCAACTGATGCAATGCACCTCCTTGCACCACCACTGCCTCGTCGGAAACCATCTTCCTCACCTTCATCTCCACCAATCCATTAAGGCTAAGGTCACCACAACAATACTCTTCTACCGTCATTGCTGCATGCAACTCCCCCCACCACGTTGTCAAACGTTCCACCAGAACCTCCACCGCGCCTCGCCTGCACCTCGCCACACCTCCCTGTACCTCGCCACTGTTTGCGCAAGCAACCACCACGGCCCCCAAACCGCAGCATCACCGAACGCTGTTGCCGTATCTCAAGAGCCTCCCACGATAACTTCCACAACCTCCGCGATAGTGACACAAACCGCCGTTGCGCCTCTCCCCTAAGACGCCTAGCCTACAGCCGCAATACCAAACCCTTCAGCACCATCACTGCCACCTAGCGTTGCTCCTCTATTTAGGTTTAGGTTTAGGTTAGTCCTCAATGTGCTGAGAAAAAGAGATAAGGGTAGGAAATTAGGGTTTTGAGTTTTCTTTGGGCCTTAGTGTTTTCTTAAGCCCAGAAACGTTTTACACCCCTTAGTTTGTTAGACAACACCCCAAGTTAGAAATAGAGTTTTTTTAGGCTCGAGGTTGGGCCCATTATGGTTGTTTGCACCCCTAATCTTTATAGTTACACTCCCACTTTTGCATTTTGACATCTTTGCCCTGATATAGCTTTAAAAAATAAGTTTTACCCAATAACCTCTTAACAATTTTATTTTGATTTATACACTACTACCATGTTTTTATATAATAATTCACCTTATTTTCTTTTTTTTTTGGCTTAAATTTTACTTTTTTGATTTTATTTTATTTATCTTTAAAAAATATATTAATTAATAATAAATAAATAAAATTTAAAAAAAATCCTAAATGGCCGTCCACGTCATGGGATTTAATTTAAAATATTTTAATTTCTTTTAAATAAATAAATATAAATTTTATTGAATTCCTAAATGGTCGTCCACATCATGCCATTTAATTTGAAAGATCTTAATTTCTTTTTGAATTTTTATTGAATTCTTAAACGGTCGTCCGTGTCATGGGATTTAATTTGAAAGATCTTAATTTATTTTTGAATTTCTATTGAATTCCTAAATAGCCGCCGGCGTCATGAGATTTAATTTGAAAGATTTTTAATTCGAAAGATTTTTAATTTCTTTTGGATTACCAAAAAGCCCGTATGTTTCTAACAATATCCAAAACAAAGTTTTGTAAAAATAATAAAAATATTAAAATTTTCAAAAATTAAAAACATCAAACCAACAAACAATCTTATTCAAAGAACTACGTATCCCTGATGGAGATACGTAGGAGCAAGGTCAAACCTTGTCAGGCCCCGTTCAATAAATAAAAAATATTTTTTTTTTGTTTTTATTTTCATTTTTGTCAAAAAGTAAATATTTTGAAAATTACACTCATTTTATTTATTTAATTAAAGGTACCGTCTTAGGACGAGCGTTGTGGGGTGCTAGTACCTTCCCCACACGTAACCGACTTCTGGACCCGAAATTTGGTTTTCGCAGACTTGCTTTATCATTTTTTTTCCATAGTTTTTCATAATAAAATGTGGTATCGACTCCTTTTTCTAAATTTTTCAATTATTTTAATTTATCTATTCCCGTCGTGACTCCGATTGCGACAAAATTCATTTCAACTTTTTGTCTTATTTTTGCTTATGATTTTTGTAAGATCCAGGAACTGAGCACTTTGAGGATGATTGGTTTGGCTAAGTTGAGAGGAAGACTTTATCACTTGGTAATCAACAAGAAAAAATGGGATACTTCTATCACTAGCACTGTCCACGCTTCCGCACCTACAATAAACACAACAATTAGCCCTTCCAATATTTGGTATTATAGCCCTTCACCTCTTAATTCAAATAAAACCCCTTTCAAATTTTATACAAAACATCTCCAAATATTTCCCTAATCAAAGTGTTTGGTTGCTTATGTTATGTCTCAACTCTTGAATCTCTTCGTCACAAATTTGATCCACAAGCTAGATGTGGAATTTTTCTTGGTTTCCAAAATGGTACAAAGGGATATGTTGTTTTTGATATTGATAATAATGTTGTCATTGTTTCCAACATGTTCTATTCTCTGAAATGCAATTTCCTTTTCAACAAGATTCACTTCTCACACAGCCAATGGGCCCAAACACTAAAATTAGCTCAATTCCCATCACTATTGACAATACTCCAATTCCAACCACATTACCATTTGACCCAATTTTGAACTCAAGCCCACAAATCAGTTCGGACACCCATTCCAGTCCCATAGAGCTCATACATGAGTCTTTTTCTCCTACTTCAGCACATGGTACATCTTCTCCTACCCACTTTATTTCTTCTCCTCCAATTCCTCTTCGTTGCTCGTCACGACTGCGAAAGCCTCCTTCTTATCTTGGTGATTACCATTGCAACTTGACTCTACTTTGCCACTTCAATCCTCCTCAACGTGCTTATATCCCTTAGAATATGTCATTGGTTACTCTTCTCTTTCTCCTGCACATCACACATACATTTTTTCTTTATCATCGGACCATGAACCAGCCAGCTATAAGGAGACTGTCCAGCATCAGTGTTGGCGTGAGGCCATGCAGCACGAGATTGAAGCTCTTGAAGTGAACCATACTTGGTCCATTGTAGAGTCTCCCTCTAATGTCAAACCCATTGGTTGCAAGTGGGTTTTCAAGATTAAGAGGAAACCCGATGGTAGTGTTGAGTGCTATAAGGCACAACTTGTGGCAAAGGGATTCTCCCAAATTAAGGGTATTGACTTCTTCGAAACCTTTTCTCCGGTTGTTAAGATGGCTACAGAGTAGTTCTCACCCTTGCTTCTGTTCACAATTGGCACATTCAATAGCTAGATGTGAATAATGCTTTTTTTACATGGAGATCTCACTGAAGATGTTCATATGATGATTTCACCTGGTGTTGCTTCTAGATCATCCCAATGTTGCAAGCTCAATAAATCCATCTATGGCCTCAAATAGGCTAGCTGGAAATGGTATGAGAAATTATTTGTACTTCTTCTTTCTTGTTTATATAAGCAAGCTTTTTCTGATCATAGCATATTCAAAAAAAAATGCTTCTCCTCATTTCACTGCCTTGTTTATCTATATGGATGATATAGTTCTTACTGGCAATTCCATTCAAGAGATAACTCTATCAAACAAATTCTTCACTCTAATTTCCAAATCAAGGATTTAGGCGTTCTGAAATACTTTTTGGGTCTCGAAGTAGCACAGTTGACTACCGATATTTCGGTTTGCCAGAGAAAGTGTTGTCTTGACTTGATTTATGATTTTGGTTTATTGGGTTGTAAACCTGTTTCTACACCAATGGATAGTAGCCTTCAATTGCATCACAATTCTGGTGATCTTGTTACTGATGTGTTAACCTATCGAAGACTAGTTGGGTGCTTGCTTTATCTCACAACTACTTGTCCCGATATCTCTTATCCCACACAACAATTAACCCAATTTATGGCTCAGCCTCGAACTCAACATTTGCAAGCTGCCTTGACGGATCTTAAAATACCTAAAAGGATGTCCTGATAAAGGTCTTTTGTTTCGCAGAGATACTTCCTTGCATCTCATTGCTTTTAGTGATGTTGATTGGGCTAGGTATATTGACTCTAGAAAATCTACCACATGATATTGTTTCTTTCTTGGGACTTCATTAGTGTCATGGAAGACAAAGAAACAAAACACTGTTTCTCGCTTCTCTGCCGAGGCCGGATATAGAGCACTTGCTATCACTACTTGTGAGATGCAATAAATCATATATTTGCTACGTGATTTGCAGGTTTCTTATTCCAAGCTAGCTCCTTTGTATTGTGATAATCAAAGTGCATTACACATAGCAACGAATTTGTTGTTTCATGAACGCACAAAGCATCTAGATATTGATTGTCACATTATCAGGGAACGGTTACAATTTGGACTTATGAAGTTACTTCCTATTTCATCCACCAATCAACTTGCTGATGTTTTCACTAAAGCTCTTCCTTCTCACACTTTTTAACATCTCATTTCCAAGCTGGGTTTATTCGATCTTTTTCGAATCCCAGCTTTTCTAGATATTAATAAAATATAGTTAATATTAATAAAAAATACAATTTTCTAGATAATAGTTTCATATGTTATGGAAACAAATTTGTGAGTAATAATTTGTATGTAATGCTAAATTTACTTAAAAATATAGATTCCTTGGTAATATTCGTAGGTAACGTTAAATTTACCTATGACTATGATAAATTGTTTAGTCGCTTCCCTAAGTTATCCTAGTGTAGCATAGGATCAACCTAGGTCGAATCCAAGAAAACACAAACCCATTGATTTTACTGAAAGATTTCTTTCCTTGACAAATTAAAAAAATGGAATGTATTTCTAAAAATAGAAAAAAAAAAGAATTGAAATCAAAAGCAATAACAATTACAAACAAAAGAATGTAACAATGGGTCTGAATCATAAACTGAATTACATTGTAAAACCTAAAATCTAAAACTAAATTATGACTGGAAATCAAACATACAAAATTGAAAAATTGGAAAATGAGTAAAAGAACACATCTACAATCACAATAAAACAAATAAAAGAAAAGAATCGAGAATACGGATCAAAGATGAAACGCAAAAAAGAAACTCAGAAAGAATAAGAACCACCAATCATCATTTTTTTTAATCTATGAAAATCAAAAGCAAATGAACAAAAAAATATAAGTTGGAAAACATAGAAAAGGACATATTCATACTAAACAAAAATTTAAAATGCAAACGATGAAATGAAAATAAGAAACATAGAAAATAACATATTCATACTAAACCAAAATTTAAAATGTAAACGATGAAATGAAAGTAAGAATCACGTGTACAAAAGCAAATAAACTGAAATCAAGAATAATGAATTGTAGAGAAGAGCCAAAAAAACACAGAACGAAAATGGAAAAGGCACAGAGAATGAATTAGAAGAAATTGAACCGTCAATTTTTGCAATATGTTAGAACCCTATATTGATTGAGAGAGAAAAAATATGAAAAACAAAAATCCAAAAGCTTAAAAAAAGTGAAACTGTAAATCCTAAAGTGGGCAACGCATCTCAAGATCATCCTCTATTTGCCTTTATATCCTATAAAATAATATATTTTCCATTTTAGAAATAAGTATTACTATATTTGGGATGTGTAATTTGAAATGCATTAATATTTCTAGATTATATATTTGTAAAGGTATTTCCAATTTCAGAAAAACATACCAAATTTGTACAATTCAAAATGTAGTTTAAATTGCATATTCTAAAAGATATTTTCCAGATCCAAAAATACATATCAGAATGTATAATTGAACTCATGAGGATGCAGGTTAAAAAAACATAGGAGTAGAGAATACAATACTCGTTGACCTAATGTCTAGAAGTCAAGATCCAGTTTTGCTTTTCGCAAAAATCGCATTGGCAATGTTGGGCTTGAGTTTATACATTTTACACGACGCTTCTTCCTACACCTCCATTTTTTCTTCATAGACCCCATACTTCTGAAAATATTAAAAATATCTTTATAAAATTTGTATTTCTGATTCTACAATCCAAAATACAAAAAATATTGTATTTTGAATTATCCAATTTGAAATATAAAAACAAATTGTTTTCTGGATTCTGAACTATGTAATATGAAAAACAATTGTTTCTATTATAAATTGTTTACTCTAGAATATAAACAATTTGCATTTCAGTAATTCAAAATATAAAAAAATAAAAAAAAAGGTGAAAATGGAGTTCCAATGAGAAGATGAATAAGATAAAGAGGGTAAAAGAGTATTTATACTTCCCGTATAAAGGTGTAAGAAGAATTTGCCTAGTTGTTAGTTTTTTGGTTTTGATAAGTTGGGCTTGTATGGTAGTAGGTCCATGACCCAATTGTTCTATTTTGTTTTTTTTCTTAGAAGTGGTGGCTATTTGGTAATTAACTTATTTTGAATTTTTTTGAGAATTTTTCTGGTCTTGCCATGTGAAAAAACTTGCCTTGTGGGTTACGCTTATTTGTATATATTTACAGATAAGGTGAAAAGCTATCACAAAAATAAACCATAATTCTCATCAATAATCTCTTTCCTCATAGCTTTGTACGGATTAAGACCTTTCATGACTTTATTTTCTAATGTTATGTAAAACGTGTAATATCCAAACGCAAGTTTTTGAAGTGTGTTGCCACTACTTGGAACTCCTTCATTTATTTCATTCAATGAGTCAATTAATTGTTCTATTGCTCAAGAGTCGTGTTAATAGCCATTTTCAACATGTCACTTCAGAATTAATAATTTTTTCTGCAGTAACAACAAGAAAACAGTTATTACAAATCCTATATCTCAAATTAATAATATTATGAACTACATTGTGTTCCAAAAAAAATTTAGTGAATGGAACATTAACAGAAACATGATCAGACATACTGAATACTAGAGACTAGAAAACATCATGGTTGCTTGGAACCCTAAAGGGCAAAACATGTATCAAAATACCTCCTCCTTCTTTATATTTCAATGGATCCAAAAAAATTTCAATATTTCTTGTACTCCATAATATGCAAAGATAAACCCACCCTTTTAGAAAATCAAATTGTAAGACAAAGTAATCATGTCATCCTAACACCTGAACAAAACTTCTAAATACCCATTGAAATTTAATAGGAAGCGTGGTGAACTTTTGAATGAGATACCCCTCCTTCCTTAAGGAAGTAAAAGGAAATGACACATGTGAATCAATAATTAATCTAAAGGTTTATTTTTTTTTTTTTCAGAAGTTACCTATTGAAAAGTAATTTTGGGCACGAAGTGTGTGTAAATTGAAAATAAATTATTATGCTAGAATTATTGGAATTATCGTTCATCCTAACTGAGCTGTTCAGTGCAAAGACTTTGACTTGGTCGAGACAGGGTAGTACAATTATTAAGAAATTATTTAATTAAAAATATAAAAACAGAGGTGTGTCACTTTCTTGTAAAATATCTCAAAACACCCAAAAATAAAGATAAATAACAAATCTTCTCCTTGTTTATTAACTTTCTGCCATATGCAAACGTTTAATTACTGTTATTCTTTGAAAATTATGAAATACAAAAAGAAAGATGACCTTGCCTTCAACAATTCAAATTGTCCTCTTCACCAATTTTACAGAACATAGCATTTTTTTTATACCATTTGATGTTTAATGTGTATTTCATATTTTGTTAGAACATGCCTTAAGTTATCTTATTTTTGAAACAGATTACATATTACACACACACCTAAAAGCTATTGTTTTAGAAAATCATTTTTAGACTGTATAACTTACTTACATTATTTTGTTAATCTTAATATATTTTTTTTAGAAACTGATCATTCTTAAAATATTTTTAGTCAATTAATCTACACCACCAAACATAATTAATCGGTAAAATTTGAATAATTAACCTGAATTTCTTATTCTTAACATTTTTTTTAAAATATTATTTCTATATGATCACTTTTTATAAGATATACTGATAAAACGAAATCAAACCAGTGTTAGTCAAAGTAAAATTATAGGTATGAATCAATTGTTCACTAACAGAACTCTAACTTAATCCTTTAATGTGTTCTTCTTTTAGAATTCATCTTTTCGTGCAAAATAAGACAGTGGTACAGGGGATACGTGTTCTCTGAGGTTCAAATTTTCAGGCATCACCTCTGGTTTCATCCATTGATGATTTCACGAAGGGAGTTTATCAGGAGTGAAAGAAATCAATGAAATCATATGTCATGTTTCATTTCTTGCCCTCAAATTAAAAAGTAAACAAGTGAGTAAGAAAAAAAAAATGAAGAAGAAAGAAAAAGAACTGGTTCATTTTAGAAGCACATGCCCCTCTCTAACCGAGTAAACAAGAAATGAGAATGTTTTTAGCAGTATATAACATTTACCTATGGCTGCAAAAATCCAAAAGCTTCTTCCTACCCTCGACAATCTCATCAAAGAAATCATCAAGCTGGCAAATGATGTTCTCAATGCCAGATTTGAGGACCCCAAAACACACTCTAACACTCTCCACTCTCTCCATAACACCACCCTCCTCTTCCCTCTCCAACTCCCCTCTCAGCTCCTCCACCGCCACCCTCGCCCTTCTGAACTCGTACAACAATATCCCCGACCCCGCACTCCCCATCTCCGCCGCCACCCTCTGCCGTAGCCTGGCCGCCGATACCATCACCGCCGACCCTAGAAACAACCGCCCCCCCTCGCACTCTCCCACCGCCAACTCCGACGTCTCCGGCCAACAATAGACCAACCCATGCAACAAGATCATTAGCAACATCGAACTCACATTCCTCATTGCGTACAGAACTCCCCTGAAACCGTTGAAACCGTTCAGCTTCGACTCCACGGACACTCTCTCGTCCAAACGCAAACACAACGCCTGGATCCTCGTCTCCATCAAAGAACGGTTCTGCTCCTCCAACCCCAGAGCCTCCCTTCTACACCCAGATATTGCCCTCACTACCTGTAAACACCACATAAATCAAACCTCCAATTTCAACCCCACAGAAATCTCATGCACCTTCTACTATCACACTAGCATCACATTCCAAAATTTTAAATAAAAATACAATCTTGATTAATGGGTAATCTCAATTTCCAAATTACAGTTTTATGTAGTTTTCCTACAATTCTTAGTGGTCTCTTACGTAAAAAAAGTATAATTGAGAGAAAAGTTCTCAATAAAAATACCAGCCAAGATTATAATTACACAAAAAAACATTATTAAAAAGGAAAGACCTATTAACAAAGTTTGATCACATGGAGGAGATTATAATTAGCAAAACGAGTGAATGAATACCCGACACCAATTGTAAAAAGAAAAACAGACAAATACAAGTGATGCTGTCACAGTTACAAAGGCTTTGCATGATCAAAACAAGTAATCTTAATACTGCTGGGAAAATTGTGGTGGTGGTGAAGGAGTACAAAGGTAGTTACTTTTATTTAGATTAAGAAGTAAGTGGATGTTTGAATACGACCCAATTGATTCTAGACCCTAAAGAGACTTAAAAACGCGGGTTTGAAGGTGAAATTGGAAGGAATTAGGGAAAGTAAGGCGTGGAAGGTAAATTGAGAGAAAGAGAGGGGACCTGTGGGGAGAGGTGGGGGAGGGAGTCGTGGAGGGAGGAGGCGAGGGAGAAGCCGGCGGAGTAGAAGGGTTCGAAGTTGGAGAGGGCGTTTTTGAGGAGGTGAGAGGTTTCCCAGAGCTTGGAGGTTTCGTCCATGTACTCGTCGAGCCACTTGTCGCCGAGGGGAAGGTGGAGGCTGTGGACGAGCAGCGTGAGGTGCGTGTGGAAGGATCGGAGGAGAGAGAGGAGGCGCTGGAGGAAGGAGAGGGAGATGGCGTTGTTGTTGGACACCAGCGCCCGCTCCAGCTCCTCCATGCCCCTGCTCACCACCACGTAGAACCCGCCCACCGTGTTTCCGTTGGACGAAGGACACGCCTCCATTGAGAATGGAACCGAAGAAGAAGATGAAGAAGAAGATGGAATAATGAATGGGTTTGGAAGGGTGAAAAGGATTGCAGGGTTGGGTTGGGGGCAATGATGGGTGTTTCCTGCAGAGGGGAAAGGATGATTGGTAATGTGCCATTTTCATTCTTTAAATGCCCACAGTCCAACACAGGTAAAAATCAAAATCCAAACACCCTCCAGGTTTTTTAAAATCAAATTTCATCTACTCTACAACATAATTATCACAACACAAACAGAGGACACTGCAAGCTGCAGACAAATTCACCACTTTTTCAAAAATTATCATTCAAATTATTTATAAAGGGTAGTAATATGAGCTTCAATATTTGTAAAAGTATATAAGGAAAATACAATGTGTCAACAGAATATAAATGGTATTTGGTATGAATTTATCTTTAATGAATATTTCTAAGTAATAATTTGTTAAAGGAGTTTCATGGTCTCAGATCCTGTATACCTACTGTTGCTAATGGTTTTTATTTAGTAATTATTTTTATTATTAAGTGATTCGGTGTAAAATTATTGATGATAAAAATATTTGATTTTATTGGTTTATGTTTTTTTTTTGTTTAAAATTATAAATTAAAGAAATTTTAAGAGATTTTTATTTAAACTTATATTTACATTTAGAGTACGATTTATTTTAATTTTTTAGAAAACTGATTTTATTTTGATTGTAATTTAATATTAATTTTTATTTAAGTTTATATTTAAAAAAATATTTTTTAAATATTTTCTTTAAAATTTTAAAAGAATAAAAATAATAAAATAGTTAAAACACATATTTAAAAATATAAAATAATTGGTGATTTTTTTAATAAAATATACCACGCATTATTATTCCTAATGCTTAATTTGTAGTAAATTTGATTGATAAAAATAAAAAAATAATTGCGTAATATAGTAAATTTCAAATTTATCATGAATCTAGTTTTAATAAGGAGAAATATTAATTAAAATTGAAAATAATATTTTTTATTATGCATTTCCTTGAAAATTCTTTATGAAAACTTGAAAATAACGAAAATATATGTTTAAACTTTATTATTTTAAATATTATGAAAAATAAAGATTATTTTATTCAAGTTAATATATTTTATATTTGATTTTGGTGGTGTATTTAGACAATTAATTATAAAATATAATTAATTAAGTATAAAATATAATTTAATGTTGTATTAAATTATGTCAGGACACGGAGGAGCAAATCTAGTCTATCAGACACAAGATTTATGATTGGATGGATACATATGTCATTTTAATGTATATCTCTTCTGATAAATTTTAATATATGTATCTTCTGATAAATGTAAGGAGTGATGTACATCATTTAAAAAGTAGTTTTCCCTATATATAAGTTACTTGAAGACTGACAAAGAAAGAAAGTAGGCATTTCATAATATATTTAATAAATACTTATTTTATATTTATAATCTTCTTGTGTCTTTCAAGAAAATATTGTAATGTCCTCTCAACATTAAAAATTCTCTTGCAGAACTTGCTAAAGTCACTTCATGCAAACAACTATTTGAAAACGGAAAGATATCATGTTGCGAAGTCAAATCAAGTATATTAGGTCACATGCTTTTGTCCAAAAGTGGAAAGAAGCTACGTATCCAATCCTGTAAAGCTCTGTCATGTTTTAGGAGTGTTGTAAAAAAAGTTGTACACTTTTCATGCTAAGTCAAGAACATTTAATGTATCTTGAAACGACTATTTTCCTTTCAAACCATACACGTAGAAGAGTAGAAGATTTCATTGAAGAATGAGACATTGTTGTTACCACTAACAATGCAAAAGATTATATTTATACAAAAACAAATCTTCATATTCTTGTATGTGTCAAAAGACACGATCCCTCTCTAAAAGACACAATCCCTCTCTACTGAGTATCTCTATGAAATTTGTGATCACTCTTTAGATATTGTTTATCTTTACCTCTACAATATGACTTTTTTTAGGAAAGCCAGTTTTATTTAGATTGTAATTTAATATTAATTTTTATTTAAGTTTATATTTGAAATTTTTTTTTTAAATTTTAAAAGAATAAAATAATAAAATAGTTAAAACACATATTTAAATATATAAAATAATTGGTGAATCTTTTTGAATAAAATATACCATGAATATCAAGACATAGGTAAATCCATTATCATTCCTAATGCTTAATTAGTAAATTTGATTGATAGAAATAAAAATAATAATAATTGAGTAATAGAATAAATTTCAAAAGTATCATGGACTTAGTTTTAATAAGAAGAAATATCAATTAAAATTGAAAATAATATTTAAATTTTTTTGTTAGTAACATTTCACAAAATTCCATAAATTTAAAGAATAATTAATTTTTAATATAATTTCATACTTTCATATAACTATACTTTATTTGTTAATATTTATTTTACAAGAAAAAATAAAAATTACTAATATCAAATTAATATTCAATTAAAATTAACTTTGTTCTAGTTCAAAAAAAAAAAATCAGAGTGATTAAAAATTTAAAAATCAACAATGAATAAAAATATTTATTATTTTGATATATATATATATATATATATATATATATATATATATATATATATATATATTTAAATTTCATTACAATTATCTACACCAAAATATTTTTGTGTGTCACTTTTTTACTGAATTTAATTTCCTTAGTAATTTTATGATTTTTTAAATTTTTTTTATCAAATTGAATAAAACATTAAAAATGAATTTACATCAAGAGAATTAGTGACATTGTAAAGAGGTGCAGAATATATTATGCCTATGTAATGAAATAAGGCATAATCTATTATACATCTTCTTCTCAAATTTTAAATTTAATTCAAAGATATCGACTTCAAAATAACAAATTTAAATGGTTTATTACACCAACCAATCCAAAAATTGTAATATCAAATTACTTAAAAACTTAATTAGTTGCTTGAAATGTTAAAAATTGACTTCAAGTTTGTTCTGTGGATGTAAAATTCCAAATTCACATACTGTGTAAAATCAAAACCAAAAAATTGTTAATTTTAAAAATTTTCTTTTGATAATAAAATTTTATAAAATTACAAATAATTTAAATTTTAATATATTTTTATATGTCTATACAAGTTTAATTTATTTGGTAAAGAAATAAAATTAAAACGATTAATGTTAAATTAATATTCAATTAAAATTAATTATTTCAATTCGAATAAAAAAGTTAGAGTGATTAAAAATTTTGAAATCAGTTTAAATTAATCATGAATGGAAATATTAATTATTTTAATATATATATATATATATATATATATATATATATATATATATATATATATATATATATATATTCACACAGATCTATTAAAGTATTAAAGAGGACTCCTTATCAAAATTAATAAGAGTGATAAAGATAATTAACTATTCATCTCCATCTTGAAAATTCTATATAGAAACTTGAATATAACTCAAATATATTTGAAAATATATGTTTAAGCTTCATTATTTTAAACATCTAAAAAATAAAGATGATTTTATTTTAGTTAAATATATTTAATTGATTTTGATTGAATATTTAAACAATTAATTATAAAACATAATTAACTAAGTATAAAATATAATTTAATGTTGTATCAAATTATGTGACACAAAGGATTAAATCTAGTCTATTAGACACAAGATGTATAATTGGATAGATATATGTGTCATTTTAATATATGTCTCTTGTGACAGATTTTAATGTATTTTCTGACATATATAAGTAGTTATGCACATTATTTAAAAAGTATTTTGTTAATAAAGATATAAGTTACTTGAAGACTGACAAAGAGAGAGTATGCAATAAATACTTATTCCATATTTATAAAGTTCTTAGGTCTTTCAAGAAAATATTGCAATGTTCTTTCAACATTAAATTTTTTTTTTTTTAAAGAAGTCACTTCATGCAAACAACTCTTTAAAAAGGAAAGATATTATGTTGTATAGCCAACCAGGAATGTTAGGTTATAAGCTTTTGTTCAAAAGTGGAAAGAAGCTACCTACCTAATCCTACAAATCTCTGTTATGTGTTGTCAAGAAAGTTATAAGTCAAGCATTTAATGTATTTTGATGCTTCAAATAGAGGAAGTAGTTGCTTTATATAGAAGTCTCTGACAAAGGCTAATGATGTGTATAATGACTATTTTCCTTTCAAACTTACATATAGAACATTTCTTTGAAGAATGAGACATTCATGCTACTACTAACAACGCAAAAGCTTACATTTATATAAGAACAAATCTTCGTAGACTTGTATATGTCAAAAGACACAACCCCCTCTACTAAGTCTCTCTATGATTTTTGTGAACACTCTTTAGACATTTTTTATCTTAGCAAAAAAGAATGATTATGTTCCGAAATAATACTCTAGTTTTAGTGTCTTTGAAACTACTTCAACCTTCTTTATGTAAACATATTTTAATTTAATGAATAGATATAAAGTAATTTATACTAACTCTTCTCATTTTTACACAATAAGAAAATTGCACATAAATTAATTAAAATTCAAGTAAAAATAAGTACATAATTAATATAATAATAATAATAGATATTTTAAAATTTAAAAATAAGAAATAAATAAATAAACATACGAAAACAAATATCATCTTGGTAAATCTTAATCAATAAAAAATATTTGTTCACAATTAACCTATTCCTCTTTGTAATATCATTGCACAATTTTGTCTATGTAGTTATAACTTCTTAACCTTTAAAAAGGTTGGGCACACATAGCAAGGACAGAAGCAAATTTGGAAAGTTCTTCATGCCACTTGTATACATTTTATAACTCTAAATCTTCTTTTACACAACAGTAAATCACTTGTATGATAAAAAAGTGTCAATCTTCATGGTTTTAGAAAGATTCATTTATAAGACTTTATGGTGAAAAAAATGCTTATTTTGGTTTTTTTCAACTAAAAAATTAAATAGGTTAATGGGCATGTCAGACAACTACATTTTTTTATTAAAAATATCAAAATAAAAAATTTAAAAAATATAAAGAACTATATCCAGACTTCTAAACTTAAATATCAAATTATAAAAACACGAAGCACAAATAATCAAAAGTAATATTTAATTAAAAGAATTAACCCATTAAAAGGTACTTCAAATAAAAAGATTGTGTTGAATTCAAATAAAAAACTCCTAGGACAAACAATAATCGTATTATTATTGGATATTAAAAAAAAATCATCTCAGTGACTTCTTTTTTCTGAAATAGTTAGGTTCCATCTATACATCTTATTTTAAATATATCATCAGTAGACATCCAGCAATAATTAATGTGAGATTTGTCGATAAACAAAACTTTACAAAAACTTTTAGTAAACTTTATATTAATTGCATATAAAGTTAGAGTTCGTGTATCAGTTTAAACCTTAATTCAAAGAAATAATTACATGTTTTGGGTAGATTTAAGAGAATTAAAAAAAAAAAAGTCAGAAATGATGACGTTGGTTATACCTGTGTGTTCCGTAATCTACTGCTACATCAAACAAAATACAAAATAGTCCTTTGAACCCACACCAGTTAAATCAACTATTAACATTCATCCCACTATGTTTAGTTTTAGGACAAAAAGAAGAACCAAGCTTTTCCTCACACATTATTAGCATAGTCGTAGCATTTGAATATATTATATATTGATTCCAAATGGAAGTAGTATCATGGGAATTGTATATTATCCATAAGACAAAATAAACAAATGAAAAGATATGAATATGAAAGTGAATAGAAGTACCCCATCAAAGAGATATGGTAGAAATACGATCTTGAACTGTACGTGGTTAGTTAGTGATTGTGGTAGAAGTAGTAGCAATGGAGTGGTGGGTTCCACAATACGTGTGAGTGTGTGTGGTATCTTAACATAGAAAAGAAACGCGTTTTAATTGAAATGATCGTGTTTAGTGGCTAACTAAATGATGAGAAGAACAATAGGTGATGTTTAGTGTAAAGATATAATACCGTTAGTATTATTTGTTTTATTCTCTTGTCAAAGTACAGTGTGATGTGTGTGCAATTGGTTCTTCTTCTTCTCTTTCGGGGCAGTTGGGAGAGTGCAGAATAGGGGACCATCACCAACATGGATTAATAATGTATGCGCACACAGGTTGTACTGCTACAATTTGTTTTGCCAAAGACCAGTGCTTATGGTTTTTTTTTAGAAGTATATGTTGGTGTTCTAAGATTTCATTAGCATTTGAGAGTGAATTAAATTGGAATTTATGAAAAATGTAAGTGTAAAGTTAGGAACTTTGTATTACTTGAAAATAAGTAAGATGAAGCATATATATATATTTTTTTGAAAAGTAACACTTAAGAAGGGATGTTTCAACTCTTGCACGACACATTAACAAAACCAAACAGAAAGACAGTCTACTAAACAGACCATTAACCAGAGTACTAAAGACACCTGAAGAAAGAACTACAAACTGAAAAAGATGTAGAATCATAAACTTGGAAGATGAATACACAAAAACCATAAACCTGGGAGATAAATATACAAGAAAGAACTACAAATACAAATCCACATGGACCATCCAAAATGTCAAAATCTGAATAAGAAAAAGTGGTTCTCTAAGAAAAAGTGATTCTCTAAATGAAACATATATAAATAATTGAGTTTTGAGTTAAGTTAGAGATAAAATCTAATTTTTATGAGTTTCTTCGGGATTTATTGAATTTAATTTTTTTATTATCTATCAAATTATTGAATGACTTTTCTGTTTTATTTAAATTAATTTTTTTCATGATATTATATTCAATCTCTTTTAAGTAAATATTATTTGAATTCAAGTTTCATGAAATATAGTTACTTTGAGTTTTCCTGATTAATAACATAACGTGTACCGATTGATAATATGATTAATCAAAGAATTATTTTTTTATGAATCAAATTTGATATTTACTAATATTTATTCTAAAATCAAGGTAGATTTTTTTGAAATGGTAGATTCTAACTTCTATCTTTATTATATTTATGTGTAAGTAATTTATTTTTTCATTAAAGGTACATAAGTTGAAGGATTAGAAATATGTATTGAAGTCATGTAATTTTGTATATTTATTATTGAAATAGATAAATTTTTTCTTATGTAAATGAATAAATTTTATTAATATGATATATACGAATAAATTGTATTAATATGTCGGGATTTTTGTTTAAGATTTATGGTATGATTCATGTACCACTTTAATTTTAATGAAGAACTTACATCATTTTATGTAATAAAAGAATTGCTCATTTCAGTTGAAAAAATTACATGATTTTGATAACAAAATTCAAAAGATTGAGGGATCCATGTACATATATTTAATCTATCTAAGATGGCATACTAAAGAAGAGGAAGACAGAGCTTCCATTCTGGTGTGTGAAATATAAAACATGAAGGAGATGCAAATTAACGTTGTTTGGTCAGAAAGGGTAGGTGTGTTTCTGGGTTGATCCACGGTAACTAAAGATGCGGTTTCCTCGTGCGGATAAGAGCAGAGTCTGATAATTCATGTGGGATTCGATGAAAATAACTAAAAGGAACAACCAAATATTTTTTGAGTACGATGGGAACCTTTTTGTAGGACCATGTCATTGACTCAGAGTGAACACAATGGAGGGAAGGACTTGGCCCCCCTCATCAACTTTACCCACAATGTCCCTGCACAACTCTTTTTTCAGTTTCTTCTTAATGCCCCAGGGAAACAATCACATTCTTACATTTTTTTAGTTTCATATTATTTCTTCTTTTTTTTTCTATCAACCTTATCAGAAAAAAATTATTTAGAGATCAATTTTTATAAGAAAAACTTATTTAGAGATCAATTTTTAATTACTAGATAAAATGGTTGTTAAAATAGAAATAATGATTGAATTTAAAGACTAATTAAATCAAGATAATTGATATCTAACATTACTTACTAAACTTTAGTAAGTAATGTTAGATACTAATTATCTTGACTTAATTGGTCTTTAAATCTAATTATTATTTTTATTTTATAGTTATTTAGCAACTAAAATTTAATTTAGTGACTATTTTAGTCATAATTAACAATTATTTTATTTAATAACTAAAAATTAGTTTCTAAATAACTTTCTTCTTATAGTAATATATATATTTCTTTCTGTATAAGTAACCAATTTAGTAAAAAAATTTGCTGATAAAAAGCATCTAAAATATTACCTATTTTGATTTTGGATGATTTCATCACTTTTATGAAGTATTATATGCCATTTGATGTTCAATTATTTCATTAGAAATTTACTCTAAAAAATGTATTAATAAATTCAGAAAAAATATTTATAATTATATTTACCATCCTCTTTCTAAAGATTGAAACAGAAATTATAGTGAGGGTGAGAGGCAGAAAGCAGAATAGTAGCTATTATCTAAGCAATTGAGGAAGTAAGGTGGGTAAGGGAATAGTAAGGCTAATTTTGACACGTTGCTTACAATATTAATTCCCAGTTTAATTGGGTTCATATGGGACCACCGACAGCACTTACTTACATTCTTCTTCCCCTTAAATTCTGATAGGGAGATTTGTTTAAAACCCCACTTTGGTTTAGTACTTAGGACCATTATAAGTGTATTCCAAAGCAAACCTAAAATGCTTCCTAATGTGTTTTTATTTCGTTTGCTGCCACCAAAGACAGGTTCATCCTTTATTTGTAAAGGATTAAAGCTAATTGCAAAACATTCCCTTAAATTTGGTCATAATTATATATGCCTCTCCTCCATTAATTTAAAACTATTATTTGGTTACTTCTTATTTCTTATTTCAGTTACTATACAATTTAATTGTGGCGATAATTATAAAAAGAAGGAACCGATTACATACAATTTAATCTTATATAATTGCGAATGTTTATATTATATATGTATTATTAGAATTTTATTTATTTATTTTTGTATTATATATTTTTATTAAAATATATTAAATCTTCTCTATTTTTTTCTCAATATAAATAAGACATTTATGTTGTTTCAGAAAGACATAGTTTCAGCTCAATGTTTCTCTCTTCAGGAATTTAATATGGTATTAGAGTCCCTTAAAAAATCTTCTTAAGCTAGCAAACACACTTTTTTCAAAGGATTTTTCTTGATAAACCATTCTCCGATATCTACTTTCATTATTCTTTTCCTCAGTTTTTTTTTTCCTTCTTCCTTAAGCTTTACAGAAAAAAATATATCTTCCATCATCTCATCAACCTCCAGAACATATTCTCCCATACTTTTTAACCATATTGTTAGTATTGAAAAGATGAATATGTCTAACTATTCCACTTGAATTTTCGAAATCAGATTATGGTTAAGAGAGTTGAGTTACAAATCTCATCTCACTACCACTATTGGATACGTTCCTACAGATCATGGAGAACAATGGGTAAAGATTAATATTCAACTTTGCAGCGTTATTAATGTTGAAGTTGTTGATGCTGTTAGCTGTATTTGATGAATTCTTAAAGACAAAATAAGCTTTGAGTGTTGAAGAATTAGTTTTGTATAGTGTGTCTTTTCTCTTGATAATTAGGTTCTCCATAAATATTTATGAAGGTTGATATTTTCTGTTGATGAAACTTTTTATGATTAGAGGATAATATTAATTGGTTAAAAAGATAGTTTAACCATTGTCAGAACTTCTAAAAGATTGTAATGAATATTTTAACCAATTACATTATCGATTTAATTGCTTGATATTATTTAATATAAAAAGTAGTTATGGGAGAATATATTTTAATTTGTTAAAACAAGTTTAAAATATATTGAAATTTTCAATATTTTCATAAGAATCTTTATCGGTTTATTTTAACATATTGAAATTGTGATTTAATTTATTCTTTTCACTGGTAAGTGAAATCAATATATTAAAATACGTTTTCAATCCATTAAAACTGAGAGGATAAATTCTATCTAACTCTCTTTTACATATTTTTCTGTGTGTGTTTTGAAGATTGAACTTTTGAAAACATACTACATTTTTGAGAGAGTTAGTCTTTTGAATCAAAATATTTTTTCTTGAAACTTTCTTTTGGTGTTATTGATATCAATATCTTCGGTTAAGAGGTTCTTCACATGAGTTTTTCTAAGTTTAAATATAAATTGTTGTTACTGCAACTAAGTTTTTAATATATTAATGTTCGTGTCAAATCTACTACAATCAATTGTTCTAGTAAGTAACACATTCTAATTATTCTTAAGCTTCTAAAAAAGGTTTTAAAGTTTAATTCACCCTCTCTTAAACTCAGAGTGGTTTTTTGATAATTAAATTCACTGTTCACACTTAACTCAAACCTATTTAACATCCCTATGAAATATGTGCATCAGTTTAGAGTGACGCTCAAGTCCTTTATACTAATGAAATTCAAAATCTATATGATGTGTACTAAGATCTCTTAACGCTTCTTACTCCATGACATTTTAAGGGCCTTATGTTAACTTATCTTGGGCCGCTTCATGTTGTCTTACACAATTTCAATGAGCTCCTTCCTCTATTTGGAGATGCGAAGAAGGAACTTGATAATCACATACGTTTTTTATAACCTTAGGCTTGTATGGCTCGTAATAAGAATATGTTACCACTCGTGATGAGAATTTGGGATCACTTGTAAATCGTACTATGACTTTTGCATCACCTGCGTTCCTCCGCATTCCTAAAAAAAATAAACACAGAGACACATATTTCATTAATAGGTTAAAGCAATGCCTTGACATGACAAAGTAATAATTATGGATTCTCTCCCACAGGTAATTTAAAAAATAATCTAAAATGCAAACATTGTCATCGTATTAGACATATAATTGGTAGGTGTCGGAAGCTGCATAAGAAGCCCCCTAATCCACACAACACAAGCATCCATGGTTGAGTCACTTGTTGTCCCTATATTACCAGCTGATCCATGTCCAACAACATTTGAAGTCTTTATCAAATGGTATGCCACACGTCAATCCACTAGTAACACAACTTTTGTGGCACACATGGGTAATTTTTGTGTTTGTCTTTCTCAATCCCCTTCTTTTGGTCCTTGGGTTATTGACTATGGTGCAAGTAATCACTTATTTGGTAATTGTTCTCTTTTCTCCTATTTACTAAAGCTATCAATTTTCCATTTATAACTACTGGTTCACAAACCCAAGCTTGTGGCATTGGTACTACCCAGTCCTTCTCATTCCTTATTGTTGATTATGTTCTTTATATCTTCAATTGAATTTTTAATTCATTGTATGTTACTCGATTGATCCAATCCCATGATATTATTTTTACCTTCGTAATAATGTTACCTTGGAATATCATATATCGGGTTGGACAATGGGCATTAAATGTGAGTCACATGTTATTTACTATCTCTATCTATCATCATTAGTATGTGCATCAATGGTCTGATGATTCATGCACAATTAGAACATTTCGGGTTAACAAAATTGCAAAAGATGGTGCAAAGCCTAAAATATTTTTCTACTTTGAATTAAGAATCATATCAATTAAGAAAACATTTTTGTTAGTATTTTCCTGATACATTTAATAAATGAGCTTTGTCTCTTTTTTATTTAGTTCATTCTAATATTTGATGTCCTCTTGTATTATTACCCTTTTAATTTTAATATTTTGTTACATTTATTGATGATTATTTGAGATGTACTTGAATTATGTTAATGAGGAATCAATCAAAAGTGTTTTCTATATTTCAAACATTTTTTTATGAAATTAAAACACAATTTGGTATATCCATACATGCTTTTCGTAGTGACAATGCTTGTGAATATCTATTTAACCAACTTCAACAATTGATTACATCCAATGGCGTCCTTCACCAAAAATTTGTGTCCTCATATTCCTTAATAAAATAGAGTAGTTGAATGTATAAACGAACAATTTATTGAAACTACTCAGACACTTCTTCTTCAAAGTCATCTTCACCATTTTTGGGGCATGCAATTCTTATAACATGTTATCTCATTAACCAAATGTCATCATTTGTCCTTCATGATCAGGTACACCACTTTATTCTTTCTCCTCAGTACCTTTTATATAGTCTTCCTCCATGTATTTTAGTACATGTTTTGTACATCACCTCACATCTGGTCGAGATAAAATTTTTCCTCAGTTATTCAAATGTGTTTTTGTCGGATGTCATCGTTTTAAAAAAGGATATTGTTGTTTCTCTCCTGATATTCATATGTATTCTATGTCAGTTGATGTCTCTTTCTTTAAGTATGTTGCATATTATACAACTATTCATTCTACTGATGACATATGTAGCCACTTTCCCACCACAATATATCTTCCTTCATCATCATTAGATAGCTTTGCAATAACTCAAGATGCTTTTCCTACACCATTAGAGATATATCAAAGTCATTCACAACCTATTGATATTCCAGTAAGAGATTCCTTTTTAACAGATAATGATATAGTAGAGTACATGCCCAATCCTTCTCCAACACTATCTCTAAAATCGAATCTAAGCTGAAAATGATTGACTTATTACTATTTGAAAAGGTACATGTTCTACCCATAATCCTTCTCCCCAATATACACATCATTTATTGTAAGCTTTCTCTCATACAATATACTTGTTTGTCCTCATTATCTTCTATTCTTATTCCTAAGCGTTCCGGTGAAGTTTTATCTAACCCAAATTTGTGACAAGCGATGATTAATGAGATGTGTGCCCTTCAAAGTTGTTGTACTTCGGAGTTGGTTCCTTTCAACAGGCAAATCAATTGTAGGGTGTTGAATGTTTTATACTCTTAAAGTCAAACCTAATGATAACATTGATAGCTACAAAGCTTGATTGGTTGCCATAGGATACACACAAATCTATTCGACTTTTCTTTTCCATTGTAACTATCCACCACTGGACGGTTGACATACAAAATGTATTTCTACATGGTGACCTTGATGAAAAAGTCTACACGAAGCAACTTCCTATATTTGTTGCTCATAATGAGTCATATAATAAGACATGTCACATATGAAGGTCCCTATACAAACTCAAGCAGTCACCCATTGCATGGTTTGAGTGTTTTCGGACAGTCATCTAGCTATTTGGGATGATAAGAAGTGATGTTGGTCATTCTTTATTTTATCGTTATTCTCTCCAATGATGTATCTATCTCATTGTATATGTGGATGATATTGTTATGATAGATAGTGATAAAGAATGTATTATATAATTAACACAATATCTTGCTCAAAATTTCCGAATAAAAGATCTTGAACACTTGAGGTATTTCCTTAGTATAAAAGTTGCACAATCCAAGAATGATTTGCAATATCTCAAAGAAAATATGCTCTTAACATTCTAGAAACAAGGACAATGAATGTTAAACATGTAGACACATTAATGGATCCAAGTTTCAAACTTGTACCTGATAAAGGAGAACTTTATTTTGATCTTGGGAGATACAGAAGGTTAGTTGGTAAGCTTAATTACCTTACTGTGACTCATCCTTATGACCCTTGCAATGACTGTAGCAAGTTAATTTTTAAATTGTCCTTGCCAAAACCATTGAGGTTCAACTGCAAGACCCCTACAAACAAACTCATTTACAAAGATAATGGAAACACTCAAATTATTGGTTAGTTTAATGCTGACTACGTAGGGTTACCAAGTAATAGACACTCCATTTAAGGGTACTGTATTCTTGTTGTGGTAACCTAATATAATGGAAAAGTAAAAAAAATGCTATTACAAGATCAAGTGTAGAAGAAAAATACAGGCAATGATATTAGTCACTTGTGTACTCATATGGCTAAACAACTCCTTAAAGAGCTTAAATTTGAAGAAAGTTCCCAAATGGACCTTAGATGTGACAACTAGGCTGCACTATGCATTGCCCATGATCTTGTCTTTTATGATATGACCAAACATATTGAGGTGTATTGTCTATTCATAAAAGGAAAACTATAGTTTAGAGACACTAGATTTGTTAACTCTAATAAATAGTTGACTGACATATTCACCGAACCTTTAAGAGGACTGAGGATCAATTATGTTAACGATGAGGGAGATTATTGTAGGTCACATCAATTGTCTCATGATATAGAATAGGTGGACTGAGTCATAATCGAATCATGATGCTTAGACTGTTACACTCTTAAATAGAAAGAATTACCTGACTATTAATCCTAAGTTTTAGTTTAGTGTTAAGCACTCGATCCAACAAATATTTTGTATAATATAAGATTTCCTTTTGAGTATATTTTTTTATATTACTGGTTTATTCATTTTTTAGAATATGAGATTTATATGCTTTGATTGCAGAAAATATCATTATGTCAAAAATTGTTGTGTATAAACTTTGCTTTAAAAATAAGATCTAATGGATTTTTTATTTTAGTCTTGTACTTGAATATATTATTTTAATATGTTTTAACATCTATCTTATCTTATAACATTTTGTGCACGGCATGTTAACATAAACATTTTCTAAATAAAATGATGAAATTTTATCTAAGTAGATCATCTTCTATCATGATCTTAAACTCGATGAAAGTTATAATAAATATCAAAACTCAATATTATTGATTATGATTAAAATAAACTATTTAGATCTAGCAAAATTCAAATCCTTTTAAACAAACTTTTAAATTTGAATTTTGTATAAAAAAATATAATTATAATATGAGATCTACTAAGGAACTTCACCCATAAAAAACCATGAGCTAAATTAATAATGTTTCATAGTTATATGAACTATTTAAGATGTTATATGTAAAGAAGTGAGTTGTAAAATTTGAATAAAGAATTCATTCATTACACATGTAAAACTATATTATATTTTAAACTTGAAGTAAAGTAGTGAGTTGAATTATAATTCATGCAATAAGTTTCTTTGTGAACTGTATCCATTATTTTAATAGTTTTAAATTATAATGTAGTACAAGCATAAATTGAAAAAAGAGTCTCTATAGATATGATGAACAATCGTAATAAGAACACCCTAAAAAGGGTTTCTGAGTTTGTGATCCAGGCATATGATTAAGGTGATATTATTGGAATTTTGACCGATGCATTACGGTGGTGCAAATTCTTGGAAATAGGGTTTGGTAAAAGCACCAGAAAATTAAAAAAAAAAAAAAAGTGTGGTAGCTTCTTCCATGCACTCGCAACCAAAGTCAAGCGAAGCAGTTTTTTGAATGATTGTTAATGATTTCTTCTCTTCTTTTAAATGTTTTTGTTCTGGTCAAGGTCTAAAGAAAAAAAAACTTAGAAACCAAAACAGTACGAAAAAAAAAAAGACTGAACTGGCAACTGACAACAGCTTGACTTGTAACACCATGAAATCATCATCATCAACAACAATGAGGTTCTTTCCTTTCCCTTTCCATGAATCATTTGCTTGAAGAAAATCAGATAAAAAGCCTATATGTTATCATCAACCTTGCACATAAACTGTCCCTGGGTACACCATTCTATTTATTTTTAGAGTAAAGCTACTTAAGCAGGTAAGAAAGAGTATTTTAAGGCCACATACAACACATATGTTTGGTGTGACAAATAAAGTATGGTGTATGTGGCTAAGGTATATTTGGTGTAGATAAAAAAAAAAAAGGTGACCATAAAGAAAAAGGAAGATAAAAAAAAATAATTTAGTAATTGCTTGGTGGAAAACAAAGTTATTCTTTTAGTTGGTTGTGTACAAAATACAAAATATAGTACAAAAAGATTGATATGGCGTATTTAAATAAAAAAGTGTGAAAATATAATTTTTTTTTGGTCTTTTTCATAAAAATATTGACAAAAATACTAGTAATATATTCTTTCTCCCGCAATCATCCATCCTTCAAACTCGGTTTTTTATTCCAAAATGACCTTAAGGATGACACCTATTGATGATAGGGTGGTGGCTTTGGAAGGTCTATTCACACAATCATACACAGCTCTTTATTCTCTTTTCCATCATTGTTCTCCTTTTAGTTATGGAGAAGTATCTTTTTCCAATCCTAAGGTCTTGGCAGCTTCTTGAAAGTACCCTAAGACATATTAAAATAATGAAAATTATAAAATTTAATAAAATAATATATATATATATATATATATATATATATAAATTAATTTTATATAATATAT
>Ga0209700_104183_pt1 | contig 26415 bp, 10 predicted proteins | sample SiratroredBW_FD_187528 | JGI IMG/M metagenome (GOLD analysis project Ga0209700, IMG submission 187528) | Root nodule microbial communities of legume samples collected from California, USA - Siratro red BW (SPAdes) (version 2) | ecosystem: Host-associated > Plants > Roots > Nodule | place: USA... | reverse complement strand
AGCCTACAATTGCTCACTATAATGCAGCAATTAGAATTCTAAAATATATTAAAGGAGCTCCAAGTCTTGGCCTATTTTTCTCATCGAGCAGTTCTGCCCATCTCAAAGCTTTTTGTGATAGTGATTAGGATACCTGTAGTGATTCAAGACAATCAGTGACTGGTTTTAGTGTGTATCTTGGAAATTCCCTTATATCTTGGAAATCAAAAAGACAAGGAACAATATCAAAAGGTTCCTGTGAAGCTGAATACAGGGCAATGGCCACTGTTACTTGTGAAATTCAATGGCTAATCTATCTTCTTCAAGATTTGAAAGTTCCTTTTGAGCAACCATCTCTTTTATATTGTGACAATGACTCAGCAAGATATATTGCAGCAAATCCTGTGTTTCATGAGCGCACCAAACATATAGAAATAGACTGTCACATTGTTAGAGAAAAGTTGAAAAAGGGTCTCATTCATTTGCTTCCCATTTCCACTACAGAGCAACTAGCAGACATTTATACTAAAGCCTTAGGTCCTCAGTCTTTCAAGAATATTTGTTCCAAGTTGGGTCTCATCAATATTTGCTCCCTAACTTGCGGGGAGTTTCAGAGGATATGGATAGAAGGCTTTTAGAAGGAAACTAATTATTTGATTTTATCTTTATGGTATAATCTTATCATTAATTGTGTTTATTTGTTTTTATGACATTATCAAATTGTAATAATTTTATTTTGTTTTCTTTATTTAGCTATACCTAGAATGGGTACAGTACTGGTATATATTCAGTTCTTTACTTTGAATGAAAGATACAAAAAAATAAAAAAACAGAGAGCATATATTTATTCTCATGTCCTTTGTTCATCTTTGTTCTTTTCTTTATTTTCATAATAATGACATTATATATTAGTGCTTGACCAATAAATTTTGTTTAAACTTATATGTAAAGTGGTGTTTATTTTGTAGGGTGTGGTGCATGTAAGGTGGAACCACTATTAAACTAGATGAAGGTAACTAAACCAACTTTTGGGGTGGTTGCCCCACAAAGTAATATGAATAGAGTTGGATATTGCGAAGCTAAAACGTAGGATGATGCCTTGAAATTGGCATTAGAATCCTTGAAACTTATTGAAAATGGATGATGACAATAAATTTTAGATATGAGTTTTTTTGTCGCTAAATAATTAAAAAATTATAAAATACTTTGGCTTTTTATTTATAATAAGAAATATTATTTATTTTTCTATTATGCATTTTTATTGGATGTAATCTAAGATTTGGATATGACTCTTTAATTTGACGTTGGATCTTCTCTTAATCTTATCTTTTATAAATGAAACTGACTAAGTCTTTAATTAAATTTAAGTGTTCCTTTTATTTTATTTATTTTTTATTGTTAAAAAAAATATAACATATGAGATCACAAATCTAAAGAGAAGGTAGAAAAAACTTTAAAGAGAAATTGTTTTAGAGATTATTTTCATAAGAATGAAACTGTATATCTTCTTAAAGAAAGAGAGAGAATTAATAGTTTTTATAAACAGACTATCTTCTTAAACATAATTCATGGTTTTTATTAGAATAAAATAGACTATCTTCTTGAGAGAAAGTTGATAGTTTTTATAAAAATAAAATAGAATATTTTTGTTTAGGGAGATAGAATATCTTTTTAGAGAGATATGGTGGTTGTTATAAAAATAAAAAGTAAATACTTAACTTTTATTTACTTAAATAACTTTTTTAGTAAAAAAATAGATGTCTTATTTATCTCTAAAACTAAATTATAAATTAATTTTTTATTCTATAATTATTTTTTAAGATATTACACTAATGATAAGGATAGTTGAATTGAAGGATATAAATTTCTTTGTTTTCAAAAAGAAAAATGTTGTTTTGGAGAACATAGTTTGGCTCTCATCGTGTTCTAAAACTATATCCTTCCTCCAACTCATTGCCTGTTAAAAAAAATATTACATCCGATCACTCATTTTGGCTCAATATAGATTTTGTTGTCTTACTTAACTCAGTTAAATTTAGTCTTAATCTCATTTTTTATAAATAAAATTTGATTGACTCATTTTGATTAAACTAAAAATAATACTATTTAAAACGAATTAAAGCATTCATCTCTACTTGACTTGACATAATTAAGTATTGTTTAACTTGGAATCAACTTTTTTCAATTTAACATAATATTGTTGATTTAATTTTAACTTGACTTAATTTAAATTCGTTCTGATTTAACGTAATTTGAATTACATTTACTCAACTTAACCTTGTCCTGAATGAAAATCATTAATTTATTTAGTAAATTCTCGATTAAAAGACAAAACTAGTCTAATAACCCTAAAAGATAAGTTGAATTGAAGGTTATCGATCTCTCTATTTTTCAAGAAGAAAAAAGTTGCTTGGAAGAACATAGCTTGGCTTTCATCCTGCACCAACCTAAGCGTTCTCACACACTTTTTTTATCCTATATCCTTCTCTCAACTCAATGCACACCGTGCAAGACTTATTCATTTGATTTATATATATTTATAAAAAGTAATATTAATTTTTAGAAAATATTTTTAACCATATTTCTTTTATTTTATAACAATATCTATCTGTATATAATATTTCGTATATAATAATTATTTACATGCAAATTTATATTCATATATAATATTTCGTAGATAAAATTGATTTTTTTTCTTAAGTGAGATAGGATATAGGATGTTAAAAAAAGACAAATCAAATTAAACATTTGTCATTTTATTTGATTAATGGATAACGATAAATATAATTAGTTTTTATGGCAGCATTTTCATTTTTCTAATTAATAAATCAAATTAAATTAAACTACTTTATATAATTTTGATATACATTTTCATAAAAAACTAAAACAAACTAGCCGACATATGTATGAAGGTTATAAATAAGATAAAGTTATTTTTAAAAATAGAAATTATTATTTAAAATTTGAATTTTTTTTATTGTTTAATAATAAGAAATGGTCATCATTAATTTAATCATAAATTTTAATATTAACTTTTTTCAATGATACATTTTTAACTTTTTAATTATTAATTAATTACTTATCAATATCGATGTTTATTAATGTTTTATTTATTCATGTTAATTAATTAATTATTTACTCTAGTGTATATTACAAAGCTAAAATTAATTAATTAATTAATTAAAAATTTATTTAGTTTAATATATATTTAGAAAAATAAGTACCATTTTAGGATTCTTTTTTACAACGAGTTTGTTTCTTTTATAAGGTTCCGGTGTCTTTCATTTGCCTTTACTCTTCACTCTTCACCTTGAAGCTACTTCATTTAGTGTTTGTTTGAATTTAATTAGAAAATTAAATTGAATTGAATTCAATTGGAGTTAAAAATATTAATTTATTGAAATTTTAATTAGAAACTTAAAATGAAATTCAAATTGATTTGAGTCTGTAAACATGACGTTGATTTGGATGATGTGTGCATCTCTTTTAGATGTTGATAGTTTTTCTGTTTATTAACTTACTATGATGAAAATGTAAAGCATCAATCAATTTTTAAGATAATTTTTGAAAAAAATTTCATTAAAAATTTGATTTTATGCTTATCTGAAATTATGTTATAATAGAAAATAATGGATTATATTTGACAGTATAAAAAATGTAACTTTTAAAAAATAATCAATTAGGTTTAGTAATAAGTAATTAAATTATTTTAAAATGTTTTTAGAGTTACATGAATAAAGAACATAATAATAGATTATGTTAATGAATGAAAAACATAATAATAGATTATGTTAATTATGATCAATCATATTAGTCAGTAAACATAAAACTTTTTAAAAAAGAAAACTTACTCTTTTAAATACACAATCTTTTATATTTTTTAAATAAAGAGTTATGATATGATCTATAAATCTTTTAAAGAGTACTTTTACATAATACAATTGTTTTGAAGAAAGATTGTTCAAGGTTCATAAAAAAGGTTGATATACGTTGTTCTGTTGTAAATTTGTCACACAAGGTGATATTTGTCGTTTTTTTTTTTATATTTTGATTTGTAAATCTTATACTAATGTGTAACATACATAGATAATCGAGTAATTTCTTTATCTAGTGTACAACGTTTTAAAGAGTGTTTCAAGAAGTGTTTTTGATTATTTTTGTTCTAATTGCATAAATGCTCTTATAATTAGATAATTCAAGATTTCAGTAAAAATATCTAACTCAAGTTGTCTAGATTGATTAGATGTAAATTCGAAGAGAATCAAACCAGTATAAAAATTATATATTATTATATTTTATTTTTATCTTGTTATCTTGAATTCTTGTTTTCTTTTATCATGGTCTCTTGTACTTAATTTCTCTTATCGTCAATCATTTAAACAAATTTTACTTTAAAATTTTCAAGAATTATTTTTAAATCAATTCACCTCCCTTCTTAATTAAGTTTAGCCCCTTTTTTTACATATTTAATCAATTAGAATCACTTAAATCTCAAATTTGTAAATTTGTTTTTCTTTTAATCGTCAAAACAAAATTTATTAATTAAAATCATTTAAAATCTTAAATTTTTTTTATTTCATTTTAATTAAATAAATCAACTTTATAATTGATTAAAATCACTTGAAGTTCATAGTTAAATGATTTTAACATATTAAATGATTGCCTGGATAGCTTAAATCTAAATTTTGTTTTAATCTATTAAATTAATTTGTTTTAATTGATTAAAATCGTTAAATATAAAAATTTTGATATTTCTCCTTCCTTAACAAAAATTTCACAAAATTAACTTCATTGATGCAAAATATGTTTATTGTTTATACCATTGAAAGAAAGTGTAAAAAATATAGGCTTGAGATAATTAACACTTTTTTGAACTTTTACTCTTATGATTCAAATTCTTTGTTCAAAAGTTTTATTATGTAATAACCTTTATCTTGTATTCTAGTCATACTTAGATTTTTCGAGTGATCTTATTTTTGTATTATTTGATTTTTTTTTTCTAATTTCTTGCTCGTGATAGGATTTCGCTATAGTGCAACTAGAAAAACTTAGTGTTCTGTATTTTTTTTTAGTAATTCTTGCAAAACTTAAAAATATAATAAATTGAATGCAACTCTTGTGTAATATATGTTTGTGTTTCTCTCTTTCTTTCATATCTTTTCAATTAGTATATTATTTATTACATATTTAATTTTGTAGAATTTAAAGAACTCTTAATACTGCAAATCTAATTTGATGGTCAAAATTTTTCATCCTATTGTCAAAAAAAAAAAAAAAAAACTGATAATTCAATTCATGTCATCTAAACTTAACCTATATTTCTAGTAAACAAAAAATATTTTATTTTGAGAAGTAAATAAGAATATAAATTAAAGGATAACTTATTATGTTACGCGAAATAAAAATTATACGCAATTATCTTCTTTAAAAAATACTTTATTAGCAAAAACTAATTATTATTCAATAAAATAATAGGAAAAATATCTTAAAAATTAATAATAAATTATAATTGTAAAATATATTTGTTTTCTTTGTTGAATTACACAACTACAAATTGAATGATTATGTTAATTTTAAAATCATTTATATCTTAGTTAATATTTTCTATTTTAATACTAATAAATATGTAGCAGTTGATATTAAATGTAATATATTTATCAAACATATATCACCTTTGTTAAATTTAATAAATATGTTACATTTCATTAATACTATATTAAATAATATTATGAAAATTAATTATTTATCAAATTTACTAAACGCATTAAATAATAATATTTAATGTTTACATTATTACTACATTGAATTCATTAATACATTATTACACTTGCTCAGTATGACTTTACAATATACCGTTCCGTTTAATTTATATGCTTAAGTGCTATAAGCATAAGATAAATTCATATGTCCATAAAAAATATATCTTTTACAGTATGGAAATAATTTGTGAATATAAATTTTAAAAATATATAATTCTTAGTATAAAATTTGGGCAAACGCATTACAAATTTATTAATTATTAAAAATTTTAATTTTTAAAATTTATTAAAATTTTAAAATATGGTACATACACTCTTATATAATATAATTTATTTTCGCCTAATGTTTGTGATTTTTTTTGTTAATTTCAATATTTACATTAGGACTTGTACATAATAATCTATTAGTTATATTATATTATAAATAATACCGAGTTGTTATATTTTAACGGTTCGATATGTCGTTATATTTTAATGGTTCGATATTATTTTTTTTGAACCACTAACTTTTGTATAAGTAACATATAAAATTAAAATATTATATTATAAATTTTTTAACGCTTTAAGCAAGATTTTTAAAATTGTAGTTGTTGCCAATACATTAAGTAATAATTTTATAATTATTGTCTTGTAAAAATCTTTTCTCTATTACAAACGACAACATTCATCATACGATTTTATACTTTTGTTCTCAATGATAAAGTAATATTTGTTGTAGTAAATATAATTCGAATCAATTATACAAATAAGTTGAAAATTCAAAATGAAAGATTAAAGGTGATATTTAGAAATAAATTTTATTAAAATAAAAGTGAATACTTTGAGACGAACTTTGTCCATCTATATAATATATTAGAATATCAAAAGTCAAAATACACAATCAGATATATATTTTTAGTATGCTGATTATATATATATATGTATATAGTGCGTGTCTACGTGTGTATTGAAGATTGATAACACTGACAAAAACCGTTAGATTACTGATTTGTCTTGCTTCTTTGGTTCATTCAATCATGATGACAGTTCATAGTCATTTTTCTTTACTGGTCTGTCATGTTGTAGTGACAAAGGAGCATTCAAAAAGAAAAATAGGAGAATTGCTTATAACAAGCCTAAGATCTAAATTTGATGAGATAATTTCGTTTCTGTGAATCCAAAATTGAAGCAATGGAGGCTGCTATCCTTGTATACAACACCTTGAAAAGCGAATCTTGCTTAATAGATATTCTAGACAGAAAAGAAAAATGAACAAGAGAACATGATTTTGATGGAAACTGGCATAACATTCCAAAGACAATAAGATTCACAACGATACAATTTTCCCATTAAAATTAAACCCTAACATTTAAAGATAAAAAACATGACAAGCAAACAGTTCAAACTAGAAACATTTCCACGAAGAACATCACTTTTCCCAAGAGATATATTGGTTAAGCCAACCACTTTGAACATTGACATCTTCCGGTGCTAAAATTTCATTGCCACCACCAGCATTGATGAAGTCCATGGACCAATTCAGATTCTGTGTGGCATCCACATTGGTGTTAAGCTCTTGGACATGATTCTCTTGTGCCTGCTCTCCTTGAGTCAAGGTTTCTCCTCCATTTTCAGCAACTGGTGTCACCATTTGAGCTTTGCGCCTTCTTATTTCCTCCAACTTTTGCTCAGTCACGATTGAAATGTCATTCAGATCAAGGATGCTGGCCTTGCCAAGGTTGTCCATGGAAGAGAGGAATTGAGCGATGAGAAGGTCTACCTCTTTCTTCCTATTTTCACTCCTCAGTTTCTTCAGCTGCTCGTTGCCCTTCATGATTTTCTGCCTCAGAAAGCTTTGCTGGCTGAACATTTTCCTGCTTTGCTCATGTTCAGACGTAGATCTGAACCTGGCAATCAAGCTTTGGACTCCTGAGACAGATGGCCAAACCTCTGGCTGATTAGGGTCATCTGGGGTATAGATTATTGCACAGGCTTGAATCCCACAGAGAATGCTGATTTCACTCATCTTTTTCATCAGACCTGTTGAGAAGCATAGTAGAAAAAAAGTGAGAAATGGTTAGAAAATGAAAACTAATGAATGATAAATAAGCAAAACAATCATTGAACCAGCTTTTCTTTTCTTGAACGTTAGCCTCCTCTTCGAGGGTTTGGTTATGAAAGCAAGGTCGACCTTCTTTCTAGTCATGGCAATAACAGAAAAGAAAAGAAATTGAAAATGCCAATTTGATATGCCTTGATCTTTGGGGCTGTGTTGTTTATATATAAAAAAGTTTGATGTCTTGGGAAGGCTCGCTATAGGAACATTTATTAGAGATCCTCACTCTCAAAGTGCAAGGGTTCTTCTGAGATGTTTTCTTTTTTTTAATCTGTACCATCTGTGTTGTCTTGACAAAACTGGGTAGGTAAATTGTTAAGAGACATTTCAATAAAATATTGTTTAAATGGCTTACCATATGTGGAAGATAAGATAGGTTTTCATCTTTATTATTTTATCAGCCCAGGTAGAAGTTTAATTAACTATTTTTTTCTTTATCATTAGTGATAGGTATTTGTTTTTTATCATATCCTCCATAAGTATAAAAATAAATAATTGTATTAATACTTATTGAATATTACTTGTGTTTTTTGAAATACACCAATCTTTTTTTTATTTTTTTAGGGGAAATGTGATAAGCATTAGGAACAAGTTTGAATATTTTTAAAGGTACATGGATGAAAATTCTTATTTTATAAGTTAAAAAAAATTTACTTTTACAAGGATAAAAGATCTTGTATGACGATTGACATAAACTTCAGGGGTAGTTTCTATTAAATCTATCATGATTTCGGTCGGAGTCCTAAATCTCAGTCTTAACGCTAACTGTCTATAAATAACTACTTATATGCTCAAGTCAACTTAATGTTACAAATTATATATATATATATATATATATATATATATATATATATATATATATATATATATATATATATTTATATTTGTGGGAAATAGTTTCAAAAGTGTTATTATGTGAGAATATCAAGTTCTTTATACTAATTTTCATGAATCCTTACTTATATATTTTTTTATCGACAACAAAAAATATGAATTAAAGAGTAAAATATGTTATTCCAACCTATATAAAAAAAGCCTAGAAGCCATAAAATATAAAAAAATATAAAAAGTAGTCAGTGCTCCTAAACAAAGACACTGTAGTACACAATGTACGCAACCAAATGAGACGTGTTTAACCATAATCTGATTATTTAATTATTTGAAGGATACATGTTACTTAAACATGTCAGTATTTTGACATGTATCTATCTCAACTCAAGATGACAATATTTATTGATTTAAAAGTAGTTAGTAGTTGATACGGATCTCTATTATTTCTTATTGACTATAATTAGGTTGTTGTTATTTTAGATTAAGGCAGGTGATTCTAAAAATAGGATCAATACTCGAATAAAAAAGTTAAAATTAATCCTCTCAAATTATTGAAATGCATATGGTAATAGGGTAGAGTGTCTAAAACCCAATCAACCTAAGTAGTAAAAGAGTCTTCTAAAAATTGAAAATTAATTAAAATCTAATAGTTTTTGAGTTTTTTTTTAATATACTTTTCCTTTATTAGATGGTTTAGTTTGAATCGTACTCTTTTTGATAAAAGACATCACTCTATAAAGCATTATTATGGAAATATAACATTCCAACCAAGTTGATATCTTATATTTCATCTGTCATGTACATTTTAGAGAATAAAATTGTATTACAAAAGAAGAAGGAATAGTCTTACAAACAAAAAAAAAATGATAATAAAGAATTACATTCAAAATATATTAAATATAGTATTATATACACTTAAAATTAATTAACAGCAAATATACATAAATGTTTTTTTTTTTAAGTTGTTATATAATTTAATTGTATTTTACTTATAATGTAGTTATACTTATTTAAATAATATAATTGTGAAAAGGACTACAATGTCCTTTGATAAGTGGAGTGACATGGTTGAATTTATATTCTGGATTTTGTAGTTCAAAATATTACCAGATTGTAAAATTAAAAAAAATATATATTGGACGTTATAATTTTGAATTAATATTTTATGTTGGTGATTTCGAATTTACCAAGTTAAAATATAAAAATATATTTTGTATTACACTTTTTAAATTTTAATATAAAATTTAATTTTATATTTCGAAATAAGCTAATCGAGAAGATAATTTTGTATTCTAGAATAAATTAATTCGGAAGCAAGTTTTGTATCTAGAAATAAGTTAATCTGAAAGCTAAAATAAAATACATTTCGGATTGGTATTTCTAAATTCGGAAATAGTTTTGAAACCAAAAGTAATTTTTAGAATCTAAAAATAACTTTCGAATTTAGAATCTGAAAATAACTTTCGAATCGTACAATTTGAAATTGAATTTCGGATTTTGAAAACCACTTTTAAATTCTGAAAATTATTTCTAAATCTAAATGGAATTATACAATCCGAAATATGTTTTATACGAAAATCACTTTTATAGGTGTACAATAGAATGGATGAGGATATTAAAGTCATTTACTAGATTTATTTAAGGACATTTTAATTTTTTCGCATTCTCTAAAAAAACAAAACCTATAAACCCATTAATATTTTGATCTAACTCATATTTTGTTATTGTGAAATCTTACTACTAAAAATCAAATTTGACCCGAGTTAGCAAACATAAAATTAGTTAGTACAAGATCAAAATAGATTGGTGTAAGCACAATACAACATAAGGATGTTCCGTATATCTTAGTAGCGCAGGCTAGATGTAGAGAAAATCTTTACTCTTGCGCAAGTAAAAGCTTGTATTTAGATGGCTCATAAAAGCAAAAGATCAAATCTCTCTTAATCTGAGTGGTGTTAGTCCCTTTAATTGTGTAAACCTGTTATGGTAAACAAGTTTTCTGTCTGCAAATTCAGATATATCTGCTATCCTGGTTTCCACGCTAACTTTTCATGCAGCCACTACTCTTACAACAACAGATGTTATATCCGATATTGAGGTAGACATACAACGAATGCTTTTTGGGGTTACTTTGCATTTGCCTTGAAGAACACCAGTCCAAGCACTTTGGTTACAAGAATGTTAGTCATTTGTAATCTTCTAATCAAAACCTGCAGTGAATAGGGACCAAAGAGGTTATTCTCAGTTAAAAAACACCAAACCGTAATGGGACAGCAACCAGTCACAAGAAGGGAGTGGTTAAAAAGATGTGTTATTATTGTCTGTCATTTCTGGTTTTGACTGGCAAATTCTGTTATATACTCAATTTTCCTTTGATTCGAGGTCACTTTTTTGGATAGATCTGACATATGTATGGTTAGTTTTAACTCAAAAATATATGACATTCTATTTCCACTAAATCGATATGTTAAATAGATATTAGTTAACACCACAGAGAATTGATAAAGTGAAACCACTTGATCATAAGAGTGTAGAAATCAAGTACAGAACTAAACTAAATGGTTGCATAAATTCTTCACAAGATTTTTGTATTTCCTTCCCTCTAAGAAAACTCGTACGTATTTTAAAGGCTATAAAATGTGTTCTGATTAAAATCTCAGAACAAAGTATCATAATAACACTCAGAAATATTTGTAAAGCTGCATTAGCTCCATTGTTTCTAAAAACTTTGTTCTAAACTAATTGTGATATGCAGATCTGAGTCTTCAGTTCAAAATAAAACCCTATTTTGCAATAATTGTTGAGAGTTTTGAATAAAATAATTCACTGACAAGTTTTATGCATACGCTATCAGACACCAACATTAAACTAACAATACTGCTTACAAGCAGATGTTTTTCTGAAGGAAACAAGAAGGTCTGAAGGTAGTTTAGAGTTTAAGATTAGTATCTACAAATGGTTGTATCTGGGGCTGGTATGGTGCCTCAGTAACATTTGTAAATTCCAACCTTCTACTAATGTCGTTCAATTTTTGTTCAATCACTGATGAAAGAAGATTCAAATCTGCCAAAGTCATGTGGTGTTGAGGCTGAATCCTACTTGAATCAAGGCACTGAAGCATGAACATGGTAATCTCCATTTCCTTATTCTCCTCCTCAAGTTTCTTAATCTTCCTTTTACCCTTCACAATACTTTTTTCCATGACACTCTCCTGATTCCCCATCTTGTGCTTCTTCCATTCAGGCATAGTCCTGAACTTTTCAACCGCACTTTTGACACCTGATTCAGATGGCCAAATCTGTGGCTCTTGATCAAAAGTGCTATACACTATGGCACATGCTTCTACTCCACAAAGGGTGCTCAGTTCTTCAATCTTCTTCAACATTGACTTCTTCCTTCTCCTATATGATGCCCTCCTTGCACAATCATTGGCTATGAATGCAAGTTTCACCTTTCTCCCTGTCATGTTGTGAGAAAAAAAAAATGATGTGTGATTTTCTTGTGGCTTCTGCTGCCACCAGCAATCACTTTATATTAAATAGACTAATTTATTACATCCCTGGTTTTGCACATTCAGATTTTACATGCATGGAGGATACAGAGAATCAGCCCTTTAATGATATTTAATTAATTTGCAAAATTTACATTATGTATGAGATGGTAGATTACTTGATTGAGTTGGTAAAACAATGCTAATATGTATAGAAAATCTTTATTTACATGGTTGAATTTCATGGATATATATTGACAGACTAAATTTTTTTAGTAGTATTATAACTATTATCATTTGATGATGTCATCTGATTTTACACAGATTTTTAATGTCATTCCATACATGAAATATATCCTACATATTTTGAAATAGTATGAGAATAGTAATATGTTAAAAACTTATTTCATAATTTAATTTATCATATATAGGTAGTTCATAATTTTAATATTTTTAAAGTTTGTCAGTTTTAAATGGCAACAGATTTCATATAGATAATTCTCATAATTTAAGTTGATGCATGAACACATATTTTTTAATTTTTTAATTGCATTTTAACAGTTGTCATGTTAAAGTAAAACTCTTCTTATCATATACTTAAAATAAACCACCAAATTGTGTCCATTTTAAGAAACATGATTTTAGAAGTTTTTTTTCTTCCTAATATAAATACGATGAATGCATATGATCCTTATCTAATAAATTATGGAAATATATTTGATATTTTATGAATTAGACAAAGCCAGATGAACATATAAATTCAAGTGATATGAACTAAAATAGAAAAATACTACGCGTCATATATCTAGACATGAACTAATTAAAGAAAACATTTTTATATCGATCAATTTTTACCTTTTACACCTATCTTAAAAAGAAGTAATTAACATTTTACATCATAAATAATTAAAATAGAGGCTACCAACTTTCTATGTAAATGAGCTGAAAATTTCATGAGTTTATTACTTAAATGAGTTTTACCAACATAGTTTACTTAAGTGAGTTTTACCAACATAGACTTTTAGTTGTCATCTCTACTGTAAAAGGTTTGTATTTTTTTCTATCTATTATATATAACAAAAGTGTTTAATAATTTAGTTCTTGAAGTACATACATATTCTTGTTTATCCAACACAAAACACAATATAATCCAACATTACATAAAAAAAAAAAAAATAGCTACATGCTTAAAAGTATCACTTTATGTTTGCTTAGAACGTGAGTAAAGTGAAGAAAGAAAAAATATAGAAAGACACAGAGATAAGAGAAAACTCAAGTATATATATAAAGAGTGCATGCATGGATGTTACAATGTCATGTAAAGTGGGGTTTCCGACAATTATTATTTTGTCTATCCTCACAATTATTATTTTGTCTATGAAAGTAATGAATGAAGTCATAAAAAGTAGTTTAGTGAAAGTATTTGTGATTTGAAGAGTGTCAAGAATATGAGTAAGACTACGTAAATGCACTCACCAACAAAGTATAGATCTAACTCTAAGTGTTTTGTTTTGAAATACATGATCAAATTGACAATTAGTAAGATTGCTCTAAGATTATTTGAGTAGATCTCTAATATAGATGAAGAGATATATAGCTCATGAAGCAAATTTTGAACCCATTTGATATTAGTAAGAGGAGTTACAACTTTTTACCTATCTACTTATGTTATGACCAATATATAAAATTTTGTCTAAGAAAATAACATAACGTACATGTTATAGATTTCTTATTATCTTGATTAGATCCCCAATCATAAAGGCTTGAAATTAAAAGATGTAAACTTTACGTAGTAAAAAAATATCCATATTTTGAAGATGATACTTGATGTATAAAATAGGAGAATTAATAAAGAATGCATATTTTGATCGTTCAGTAAAGATGTTGAATTGTTAGAAGTAGTTGGAATGGTTGAAGGTTGAAGAACATGGAAGATGAGGAAGGTTTAAAAGGATTGTTAGATAAGGCATAAGGAAAAACAAATTCATCATGAGTAACGAATGTTTTACCATATGCATATAAACACAAGTGAGTAGACCTATATCCAATAAATAAAACAAGCACATGGAAGAGTGAAAAATTAAATTTATTAGTATTATAAGGACGAAATAAGAAATGCACAACCAAAATTTTAAAAGATTTATAGTTAAATTGTTTATTGAATAATATTTTATAAGGATTTTTATAGTTTGAAACCAATGTTGGTAAAACATTAGTTACATTAACAACAGTATTAAATGTTTCACCACAAAAGTGTATAAGAAAATTACCACTAACAAAAAGAGCTAATCCCATATTAGCAATATGACAATACTTTCTTTCTATAGAGCTGTTTTGTTTTATATATATGTAACAGGATAAAAGTTGACTAATGGCATATACAGTAAGAAAAGATTTAAGAGATGAAAACTCTTTAACATTATCAATTTGAGGGAGCGTGTCGTGTTTATATCTATTCATTGGCGAAGAGTTGAGAGCGTAGATTTGTAAGGAAAGGGTGCAAGGAGTGCTTTGCTAGTATGTTGAAGAAATATAAGAAAAATCAATTGGACATGCACGAGAAGACCAAAATGTCATTCACTCTTACATTGTGCATGCAAAGATTCGTGATCGGTATAATAACCATGTGGACGATGGTTATTGGAAGCGTAGAGATAAGGTATCCTGATTAAAAACAAATAAAAATGAAGATTTCAATCAAGAAAATAATCAATTATACAGGAAGATAATCAATTATGTTTCAAATTGCTGAAATTCTTGTATTAAAATAGAAAAAAAAAAAAAAATATATATATATATATATATATATATATATATATATATATATATATAAACAATATTTTAAATAATAATAATATTTAATAACATTAATAATAAAAAAACTAGTAATAATAATTTTATGATATAATATATAAAAGTAATAATAAAATTATAAAATAATAGTAAAAGTACTAATTATAAAATTAATAATAATAATTAAAATAAATTTATAAAATAATAATTTAACAATAATAATTTAATTTTAATTTTATTTTATGAAGTTTTTTAAATAATTTTAAATATTTATACCAATTCTGTTTATTTTATTAAATTTTAAGAAATTTACAATTTTAGTTAAATCTTTTAAATCACTGATGTTCGAATTTTATTTAGTTTTATTAAAATCTAATTTCAATAATTTTACATGTTTCTACAATAACAAATAATTTTATTTTTTTCTGAATTCACAAATCATAATAGAAATAATATTTTAATCACATGCGAGTTTCGTATATAAATAAATAATTACATTTTATTTTAAATTAAATTTAATCATAAAAATATTATAATTTTACAATTTTACCAATTAAAAAAAAACTATCAATTATACTTATTCTTTTTTTCATTTCTCTTCACTTTTCTCTTTAATTCAAACAATCTTAATTTCTAACTTTTCACTCAAATCTATTCATTTCTCCTCTACCACATGATCTTTCTATTCAAACAAATAATTAGAATTAGGTCTGAAACTAGATTAGATACTAGGCTTTATAAACTTGTTTAAAGTTTAATTATGTTTGACTCTTTGTAATAAAATTATTAGACTTGAGCATTTAAAAAACCTATTTAATTAAATACACTATAAGAGCTAATGAAAAACCTATATTAAACCTAATAAACGGATCTAGTTTTGCAAACCAAACTCACAACTGGAAGGCACAAATATTAGCATATTCTCTTCTCAAGTAAGAGTTTCCTTCCCTCTCATTTTTTTCTTCTCCACAAAGTATACCTTGAAGTGACATCTCTTGTGAGACTTGTAGTAATCAAATCCTTTTTTAATCCTATCAAATGATGAATGTTTTGATTTTTTTTTTCCCCTCTTTCTCCTCCCTTCTTTTCTTGTTCTTTTACTTCAAAACATTTAAATTCAGGTCATATTGTGTATCTTACACTAAAATTTAACACTATATTTGATAGACAATCAACACAAAGTATTGTTTACAAGAACACATGAATAAAAGGTAAACAATCTAATTCTCTAATAGATAATCTTTTTATACTTTTTTTATTAAACGATTGTTTTTTAGAAATACATCACAAATACCAAAGGAGATATATAAATAGAAGGTGTTACTGGTAATTTTCTTTCTTTTCTCAATTCTCTTTTCCTTTTCTTATAAGGTTAATTGTAAAAGTGCATGTTAACTTGTAGTTAACAGATATAATTTAATAGAACAAAATGAACACCAAAATAACCATACATGGCCTACATAAACAACTAAAGCTTTTTCTTTTTCTTTTTTAATAAAATTTATATTAAGAATCATTATTATAAACTTTTACATCTTAATTATAGTTCCAATGACACTTCAAATATTAACAATCATATAATATGATATGAAATGTATTATAAAAAAATACAAAATTATATTATTATTAATATTATTATTGTCGTTTTTAATAAAAATAATAATAATAATAATAATAATAATATTATTAATAACATTAACAATCATGATCATAAATATAATTATAATAATAATAATAATAATAATAATAATTCTAATATTATTATTAATTTGTCTAGTACAGTTTAGTAGTAATTTTATTAATATTAATAATAATCTTAAATAATAAGAATAATGATAAATAATAATAACAATAATAATAAATAATAAAATAAGTAAAAAGATATAAAATAAGAATAATAATAAATAATAAGATAATTAAAAAAATATAAAAATAATCTTAATAATCATAAATAATAAAAAAATATAATGTTAATTATATAATTTAATATTTTATATTGACATTTCAATTCACCAATTTTCGGAAGGCATCAACGATTTCAAGGTCACCTTTTTTTCTTTTTTTTTGTTTTTTCTTTCTTTTGTAATATTTCTTGTTTTACTTCTGAACTTAAGCTTATGGGCTTGTGATTGCTCCTAGTTTACTGCTTTTTTTTCTTCTTTTACAAGTACTAAATTGGATAGATATTTCTTTTATATATTTAGGCCTTTAGTTTGGTAAGTGATCAACTTCTAGCCATTGGAAAAAATTACGTGAATAAAAGGGACAGTTACGTTAGTGCTAAAAGAAATTAATATTGGGAAGAGTTTCAAAAGAGTTAACTCTTAAAGAAAAGTATATGAAAATTCAAACACAATCTCTTGTCAATCACTAAAAGAAAATCAAAATCTAAAAGGAAAACTATTTTTTTTTTCCTTTTTCATGAATGCCTTTTAATTAATCTGTTTTCTTAGAGCTTGAATTGCATATCTTGACAAATACCTATTGTAGCTTACATATTCAATAAAGTCACCTTAGGAAGATAAAAAGTTTCGTAATTTCAGATATATTAATTTTTGATAACTCGTAATTTAATTTTGAAAACTGCAAGTAACCAAGAACTACCATTTAAATTTAAAATAGAACCTTATTATCTAATTCTATGTTGACAAATTGTGAACTATTTAGATTAAGAGTAACATGGATTTAATAAGTATCGAACAAGAAGAGCTAGCCACACACCAAAAGATTATTTATTCAAATACCAAATCATCATCTATAAATATAAAACACTCAGACCAAATTCTTGTAACATGAAATAAATCTAGCAAACCAATCCACACGATACTGATTCGTACACACGACAATAAAATATGAAGAGTATACAGAATGACTTTTTGTTGTGTCTTCACATTGACACACAAAAAACTTAAACTAAAAACTATATTAAACAAGAACATGATCTCCATAGAAGACTTCTTAGAGTTGAAGATTATCACCATTAGCATTCATTTCTGACACATCATTATTCACCAGTTTTGTCTCTTCAGGCATTGCACCTGTGGTTGGTGGTTGCATCTGGGTTTGGCATGGTGTCATCTCATGAGCTTTCAAAGTTTCCAATCTTTTGTTAATGTTCCTCAGGTTCCTTTCAATCACTGATGAAAGAACATTTAAATCTTCGAGGGTTAAGTTAGCATCCTCCTTTAACTTCCTTGTTTCAAGGCACTCAAACATGTACGAGGTCATCTCCTTCTCCTTATTCTCTTTCAAAAGTTTCTTCAATGAGAGTTTCAACCTTTTCCAGGTCATGGTGGTGAAAAAAAAAGGGAGAAAGAAAAAATTTGTTTGTGGATTCTTCTGCCACAAACAAACACTTTTTATAGATCAGTTTGATCCATAGATTTTGTCTGAAAGTACCAACTGGTTTTGCACATTGTCACATTAATGTCTTTCGAAACAAGAAGAAAATACAGAATCCAGAAATTTAATGATATTTAATTTATAAGATTTACATGTATACATACATGATTTTGGTTTTTAATTCATGTATAAATAAATATATGAGTGAGTTGGTATAAGAGGTAATATATTAAAAAAAGTCCTATTTTCATTGTTTAATTTTAGGCATGTATAGATAATATATTAGTGGTATCACTTTAGAATGACAGCTGCTTCTATACATTCCTTACATGAATAATATATGACAATTAAAATTATATTTTAAAGGTTATACGAGTGGCATCTGTTTTTACAAAGTGAAATGCAGACCACTCAAAAATAATAAATGATATTTTTAACAAATATATATGAGAATGGTAATTCATTAAAAAATCATAGGATCATCGCCTATGATAAAATTTAAAGTATTATTGGTATGCTAGTTTTTGCTGTTATATTTATAATTTTTTAGTCTATTATAGCATATCATTATGTACTTGATTTATAATAATACATTTCAAATATTTGTATTTTTTAACATATAAAAAACACAAACAAAAATGCCAACTACAAAATAAATAAATTAAAGGTTGGTAAAAATAAGAAAGAATAAAAATGTATGTAAGTCTTAATATAAAATGATATTTTGTTGATGATAACTAGCCCATTTTTCTTATAAGGTTAAATTATAAAAATATAATCTAACTAATATTTTAAAAGATATAAATAAATTAAAATTGTCAAATTCTATATTTTATGAAATCTAATTGATGTAATTTAGAAAATATAAACTCTTTTTTAAAACATGAGTCTTTCTCACCTTTTATGAGAACAGAACTCCATTTGGTGTCATAACATGGACATATATGTATTTATATTTTTTAAATGCAAATTAAATAATTGATTATACAATTAAAGTAATTAAATACAAGTTTGATATAATTATAAAAATTTAATAAAGTTATATTATTCATTTAATATAATAAAATAACATTTTTTAAGAAAATGTATGTCTAGTTTTTGTATAAATATATATTTAATTTTTCAAGCACTTAAACAGAAGAGTTTTATTTATTTATATTTTAATTGTTTAATTTCATTTTAACAATTGTCTTCTTATCTTTTTCTTATTAGATTTTCTAAAATGTGATTTTTTTTTAACAGCAAAGGAATGAATAAAATAAAAGGAACACTTAATAGGTGTTTCAACCCCTATTTAAGAATAAGTACCACAACTACCAAAACATTAATCTATACAGAAAGACCCTTTACTAAACCGATCAAAAATCAGGATACTAGGGGCACCTGAAAAATAACCAGTATCCAGGAAAAAGAATACACATCAAATACAAACAAATACAGAATCACATACATAATAGGGAGGGGGTCATCCAACCATATCTCAAGAGTTGCTATGCCAATGATTGAAGGCACTGCACCAAAGAGAAATTTCAATTTGAATAAGAAAATGTGATTCTCTTCATCTTGTACTTAGTACATAATCAACTCCTTAGCCCATAATCAACCCTTAAGTTGAACTAGACTAAAGATTTTATAAACACTCTACAATGTACATTAACATTCTTCCTACATATTCATTTAGTATACCACTAAAAGATATATTGATTGTGTGACAATTTTAAGACTGAAAGAAGCTTTTTCTTTCCATATAATTGTACAATGGGTGCCTGAATTTCTCATTTTGCTTATCCAACAAATTGTGATAATGTCTAACGTTTTAGATAAGAAGAAATAAGCATTCAAATGCATACAATTTGTAATTCCAACTACAATTTTAATTAAAAAGTATGTAATTATAAGGTATTGGATAATCTGAGGAGATAAAACCGGGAAGATCTCAAATAATAAGACATGAGCCAATATATAAAGGAATGACACTATCTTAGATTTTGGATTGGAAATGATATCATTCCCTTACATAAGTCGGCTCTTGTCTCATTTTTATTTGTCTATAAGATATTTTTCCCTCATATTTTTCCAACATAAAACCGAGTTTAAGCATAAAATAAAATGTTCTTATCTCTAATCCAACAAATATAACAGACAATTTTGATAACAACAACAGATAAATTTACTTTGAAAAGCAAACACTGATAAACATACTGATCAAACAAGTTCTGAACATAGAAAATTAACACGGAACCTAATGCAACACAGTAACGAGTTACAGTTATTTCTTCACATTCGCACAGAAAACAAGTAAAAACCTAGAAACCAAAGATAATTCACGACCCACAAGGATTGTCAACAAGCACATATACACATGCTTGTTTCAATTTGCTCAAAAGCCAGATCAGAGTGGTGGGAGTTCAGGATCTCCAAATGAAGGCCTCATTGTGTCCTCATCACCATTATCATTGAGCAACTCCATGAACCACTGGCTCTGCAAGGGGTCCTCTGCATAATTCGGTGCAATGATGATGTGTTCAGGTGCTGCTGCTACTGGTAGTAGTGCTGGTGGTGGTTGCATCATCTGGGGCAGGATTGGTGGCATCTCAGCAACACTCAGAGTTTCCATCCTTATGTTAATGTCCCTCAGCCTGTTTTCAATCACAGATGAAAGAACATTCAGATCATCTGCGACCATGTTCTTGTGAAGCTCAACCCTCCCACTATTCAGGCACTGATACATGAACATGGTCATCTCCTTCTCTTGGTTGCTCCTAGCATGCTTCTTCACCTTCTCTCTCCCCTTGGCGATTCTTTCCGAAAGGAAACTCTCCTGGGTCGCCATCTTCTTGTTGTGCTCACATGTGTTCCTGAACCTTTCCACCACATTCTCAACACCTGCTTCGGATGTCCAAACATCAGGCACAGGCTCATAAGGGCCATAAACAATTGTGCATGCTTGAACACCACAAAGGGTGCTGATTTCCTCAGTCTTCTTCAGCAGTGACTTCTTCCTCTTGATGAAAGAAGCCTTCCTGTCTGAGTTATTGGCTATGAATGTGAGTTGCACCTTTCTCCGAGACATGATTGTCAGAGAAAAAGAAGAAGAAAGAACAAATGAGAAGAAGAGAAGAGGGTTCTTTGTAGTTTCTAATGCCACCAACCAGGTGTTTATATAGAGCAATTTATGAGAGCATTTTGATGGTAGTATGTGGTTTTGTGCATAGTGCCAACTGATTTCATACCTAATGAAATGTCTTCATTGCGTACATAAGGATATAATGAATCCATTACATTGATAGCATTTAATAATTAATGTACAAGATTTTGCATTGTATGTGTTAGTAAATACAGACTGAGTTGGTATGAGAATCATATCAATGAATTTGATGCATTCATAGATAGAAATTTTTGACAGCATTATGATTTCTCTGTGGTCTTACATGTTGAAATTTTCCTTTTAACTCTCATTCGACACATGATTGGTGTAGAGGATCAGGATGAACAACAAAGTTTAAGTTGTACAATGTGATTTTGTATAATTAGTAAATTATATGTGTCTTAACATTTATATCATTCCAAATGTTGTCATTAGGGTATTTTCTTAAAGATTCGGCAAATGTTCTTTGTATGATATATTTATAGTAAATCGGTAAAGGAAATATTAATTGTGTAGTCATTTTAAGAAACATATATATTTAGAAGTTTCTTTTCTTTTAAAATACATACAAGAAATAAATAAAGAGTTAATTATGTTTTTAATTTCTATAATTTATAATAAATATGGGTTTAGTCTCTCAGAATTCAAAAAGAAAATATATTAATTATTAAATTTGAAAAGAAATATTGTTTCAATTTCTATAAATAAAAATTGAGAGAGTAATCTTAATTTTCAAATTTAATGTTAGATAACATTCTAAAATTAGAGAAATAAAAAGGAACTTTTTTTTCAATTTGAAAGACCCAAATCAAATTCTATCATGCATTTCAAAATAATAAAAAAAACATAATTAAATCAAATGAATTTCCGAATTTATTTAATGATTATGAAGAATAAGATAATGTATCTTATATGTTGGGTATCCAAGTATGAGTCTAAGTCGCACACATAGGTATAAATGAGTAAGTTGAGCAATATATAAGAAAGAAGACCCATAAACCTACTGCCTTAAGGTTGAAGGTGGTGTCATTCCCTTATACGGTTTGACTCACTTCTCATTCTTATGAGATATTCCCAATTATGTCCCTTAACTTATATGATCGGGAGTGTAAAAGAGGGTTATGCCCCTTAGCTTATATGATGGGGAGTGTAAAAGAGGGGAGATTGTTGGGTATGTGAGTGAGTAATATATAAGAAATTGCCTGAAGGTTGAAGGTAATGTCATTCCCTTACGTGGTTTAGCTTATTTCTCATTCTTTGACATATGCTTTGATTGTTATTGATCACTCATCTCAGCCTTAGGTAGTTGTGTTGCTTTTTAAGTATTCTCAAAAATATACATAATAGCCTTCAACTTTCTGTCTTTGAGAAATAAGTATTTGAGTCTTGACCCAATTGAGTTATCGGTCGGTCCTTGAGGAATAAGTATTCGAGTTTTGAAAAATAAATATTCGAGTCTTAACCCAATTAAGTTATCGATCTTATTCTAATAATCTTGACCGAAAACATTTTAGCTTGTATAATAATATATATATTATTATTTATATAATGAAAGATTAAAAACTTATGATCGTGTTAACATTTTTAAGCAAAATATATCTTTAAAATAGCTTTTCTTTCAAGAATAATTATGTAATGAATTCTTTATTGCTGTAGTGATTAAAAAAATTGAGAATCTATAAATTTTTATAAAAATAGAAAATGTATGTGAAATGTAAACCACATGTGTAAATTTGACAATGGACATGGAGATAAACAATAAGAAAAAGTAGGATAGCCGATAAATATACATTAAAACATAAATATATATAGAAAAAATACATTAAGACATAATATACATTACATTCTTCCTGTCCTTCATAGCAAACGCTAAAAGACAAAATTGTTCTTAGAAAAAAAATTGTAAGGCACTGTCCTCCACCTTCACTCTCTGACTTCTGAACTGACCAATCTAAAATAGTAACTTTTTTCATTTTTTATTTTGGACCAATTTGGAATTCTTCTATCTCACTTCTAACTTTTTTTTTTTTTAACAGTATCTCACTTCTAACTTTAGACTGGCCGAATTTAGAATGGTTTCTTTTACTTTTAGATTGGTTCAGTTTAAAATTCCTCCATCCTACGTTTGACTTTCGGAATGGCTCAATCTAAAATATATGGCTGTTTTCTTTTTCTTTTTCGGATTCATCTAATCCAAAACTAATAATGACTTCTAGATTGGAAAATGGAGGTTCGAAATACAAAATACATCCTTGATTTTTTTTTTAAGCCGTCTTTTTATAAAAGTTATTTTGGACATTTCATAAAATATGGAGGCACAAGATGATACTATGAAGATGTAAAAAAAATGTGTCGTATTGTGAGACAATCTAAATTGAGCCTTTGGAGCACTATTGTTATAATTTTCGAGGACCAACTTTGATCTTTCCATGAATACACTGCAAGCTATATCAATATAATGGGAATTTTCTTTTGCAATCCCATAATTTCCTTTTGCATATCATAAATATGAAAACTCCTCTTAGTTTGTCTTTTATATTTGTGAAAATATAACTTTTAAATTATGCAATTTAAAAAGTTATTTTTACATGAGAAAAAAAAATAGATTATATAATCTATAAATATTTTGACTTTCGAATTATTATTTTTACGTGTAGAGCTTATATTTCATTAGTTTTTTCTTTTACTTTCATATTACATGATTCAGAAGTCTTTTGTATATAAAAACTTTTAAATTATATAATTTAAAAGTTATTTTTATATAAAATTATTTCAGATTACACTATTTAAAAGTTATTTTTTAATAAAAAATAATTATAAATTGTATAATTTGAAAGTCTAGAAACGTCATTTTTTATATAAAAAATAACTTTCCTACAGTGGTATCTGAAAATCATTTCCATGGTGTACAATTTGAAAATTACTTTCAAATTGCATAATCTAATAATCATTATCTAAAAATCATTATAAATTCCAAAAATTATTATCGGGGATAAAACTTTCAATGGAATGTGATATGTTCACATCTTTAAAGTGGAGAAAATGTGTGAAGTAGAAAATATAAGAGAAAAAAAAAAGATCGGAGAAGTGCCAGCGGAAAGAAAAAAAAAAGATCACAGTAATGTGTAAAAGAAAATGAGAAATACTAAAGACATTTTTACCTTTTACACATAGCATAAAGGTGCAGGAAGAAATAATAAGAATGCATGGTGAAATACCCTCATAGTGACACTTGTAATTTTTAATTTTGCCTAAGTAAAAAATATTAAAAAAATTTAACAAGACTCAATTCATTTGTCCTCCACAACCCTGTCGAACTCTTATCCAATTAACAAAAAAAAAAACTAACTAAACAAGATTGTATGTTAGACAAAATCAACCATGTATTGGACTTTAGTTTTAATTAATTGGATTTGTCGTTCACTCTTACAATGACTTCTTTCTATACCTTCATACTTATACGACATAACAAATTAATATTATATCTTTAATAATAAAATTAAATAAATTATATAATTTATGAACTTTATGATTATAGTTGTTGTATAATTCAAAATAAAATTATATATTTTTAATTGTACAATTTGATATAAAATATTATAGATTAAATTATATAATTAAAATATAAAAAATATACTAAATTATAAAGTCGGTAAAGATATTTTTTATATTTTAGAAAAATACCAAAGCGCAGATAAAATTATAAAGATGCAGGAAGAATACGTCAATTTCTACTCCACGACAAACTTTATAATGGGCTTCTTCTTCCTGCACCCCTTACTCATCCCACAATTTTTAAAATGATTTTTTTAGTTTTTAAATAACTTTTGGTTTATCCATTTAGAAATTTTTAGAAAAGTCATTTCTAAAACTTTTAAAACAGATTTTCTAAAATTTTGAGAACGATATGGAAATTTTAGAATGAGATTTCTGGAATTTTTAGAGATTTCTAAAACATAATTTTCAGAATAAAATTTTGATAGAAGAGTATTCTGAAACAAGTTTTTTCTGAAACAACGTGTTACCTCTATTTCTCTTCTTCCTCTACAACGTTCTTCCTTTCTTCTTTTACACCAACAATGATTTAACAGTAGAGGAGTGATGGTGACAGCAGTGGTATAGTGCATAGAGAGGGTATCTTTTTTATTTTTCAGTTAGGGTGCAGGAAGAAAAAACATTTATAATAATAGTCCAATAAGTGAAGTCCATTTTTATTTAGATCATCTCTGGACAATGAAAAATTATTTATATTAATGATAGGTTAAGAATATGATTTATTTTGCTTAAGGATAGATTAACAAAATGACCCCCGAAGCTTCTTATTTTATAAAAGTTATTTAAATTGGTAAATCAAGTTAAAGGATTTCAAGTATATTATGGCATTGGATAGATTGTAGATTGTTTATACTAAAGAGTGATAATAGTTATAGTACAATGATTTCTAATACTTAAAATGTACATTTAAAACATTATGATTATGATTTAATTATAACTTTTACTTTACTTCTTCTCTGAGACAAATAATGTACTTGTAATATTAGCGTTAAACAATTTGATTATGATTTAGTCCATTCAACTTCTATCATTAGACTGCTAATATATATCTATAATATAATATAACATGATATGAATTTGAATTGAATATAATTTTTTTCTCTAATTTAGAATAAATGAATTATAGATTAACTAACAATATATTTATAGAGAGAGAGATAAATATATAGATTTTCAAAAATCCTAAAAGCTTAAAAAAATTGCATATATAAATGAAAAAAAAATATGTTAAGTTTCCACAAATCCGTCTGCCTAATCTGACAATTTAGGTCATTGCAGTAGTTAAATCATTTCCATTTAACCTAACACAAAAAGAAATAAAAATTCTATAAATGATATTGCTTAGCTTAAGGTTTCCATTTTGTGTTATATTTTAAGTTTTTAGTGTTTTTTAAATAAATAAGTAGATATATATATATATATA
>Ga0209700_104182_pt1 | contig 26417 bp, 13 predicted proteins | sample SiratroredBW_FD_187528 | JGI IMG/M metagenome (GOLD analysis project Ga0209700, IMG submission 187528) | Root nodule microbial communities of legume samples collected from California, USA - Siratro red BW (SPAdes) (version 2) | ecosystem: Host-associated > Plants > Roots > Nodule | place: USA... | reverse complement strand
ATTTTATTATAAGATTTGTTTGTAAACATATTCTATTTTAGTTTTTTTTTTTTTTTTTTATTTCTTTTTTTTTTTTTTTTTTTTTTTTTTCACTTCCTTCTCTTGTTTTCGAGTCTTTACTTAATCATTTTACTAAGCGTGAAGCTGTCAAAACCTTTCCCTCTTCTCTTTTTGTCATTTCAGTTTCAAAACACATTCCCTTCTAGCTGATTACCTCATTGCAAGCATTCTCTACTTTTACTTTTTCTTCTCCTTCTCCAGTGATATGTTAGAACCCACCGACACGAATGTTCGCATACCGTAACAGTGTTTTACTGTGAAGGTGTAGTGGTTCAAGTTTAGTATATTATTCTCGAATAAAGGTTTCTCTTTTATGAACTTTTTGACGAAAAAGAAAGAATTTTTGTCGTTTTACGGTTTGGTTTTTATTGATATGTGATTTTTATTAGGGGTTTAGGATTTTCATGTTTGAATATTTTGGTTATTTTATTATATACTATCGAAAATGATGGGGTATGATAAAAAAATATCAAGAAATACTCGTTAATTACATTTACCTATAATTGATAAGGTTTTATTTTGAATTTTAATTTTTAGTATATTTTATCTATGGACACTATAAACACAATATGTTATTACTAAATGATATTATCGTACATGAAAAATGTGAATCATCAAATATAGTTAATGACAAAGGTTTTGATAATATCGAACTTCTTGTTTCTATTATTGACATATGGTTTGAAAATACAAATGAGATAAAGACTTTTTATAGACAATATGCAATCAGAAAAGGGTTTGGTATTAGAACAAGATTGTTAAAGAAAGGAACCGACAATCAAATAAAGATACTACATTTTAGTGTGCTCGAGAGAAGGTAAACATGTATCAAACATTTCTGCTGAAAAAAGTCACTTCTAACATAAGAATGCCTTGCTCACATTACCTTGCGAAAAAGGAAGACAAATAGTACATAACAACTGTCAATGAGGAACACTCTCATGACCTTAGTCCAACCAAATCAAGGTTGTTTCGAGGCAACAAAAAGATTAATCTTCGGAACAAAAGTATTATTGACTTGAATGATGAGACTGAGTGAATACGAATAAAACCTTTCAGTCACTAGTTCATGTCATCGAAGACTACGATAATCTTTCATTTGTTGAGCGTGATGTTAGAAACTGTGTTTCTGAACAAAGATGTATATTAGGAAAAAAAGAAAATGACCAAGTATTGTTGAAACATTGTTCTTGCATGAGAGAATTAAATAAAAAACTTTTATTTGATATTGATATGGATGAATAGAATCAAATCAAAAATGTTTTTTTGGTAAATGCAAGAAGTTAGTTGCATGTCAATACTTTGGAGATGTTGCATCATTTGATACAACATACCTAACAAACAAGTATGACATGCATTTTGCGACTTTTGTTTGGGTAAACCATCACTGGCAATCAATATTTTTAAGATTTAGACTCGTATCCTTATAAGACACAAAGACATTTATGTAGCTATTGGAGTGTTAACAATGTTGTATGTCTTACAAAGCTTCAGAAGGGATTGTAACTCACCAATGTCAGGCTATGAAGATGTCATTGCATTTGTCTTCCCTAAGATGCGACACAAGTGGTGTTTGTGGCACATAATGAAGAAAATTTCAGAAAAAGTTGCAAGGTTATACCCAATACAAAGATATCAAGCGAACCATGAAGAAGGTGGTCTATGAGTCCCAAAATGTTGATCAATTTGAAAGTGATTGGGGTGACTTCACAAGGAAATTTGGATTGATAGATAATGAATAGTTAAGTAGTCTGTATGAGGAACCTCATAGATGGATTTCTATATTTTTAAAAAAACATTTTTGGGCTGGACTGTCAACTACATAAAGAAGTGAGAGCATGAACGCCTTCTTTGACAATTACATCAATTCTATGACAATGCTACAACAATTTATTCACCAATATGATAATGCGTTGCAACACAAGTGGGAAAGGAGAAGGAGACTGACTTTGTCTCATTGAACATGATAATTCACTGTGGCTCACAGTCTTTGATCGAGACAACCAATAACGTTCAATGTCAGTTGTTGTTTGAGTTTAAGGACGTAATATGTAGACATGCATTGATTGTTTGTGAAAGAAAGACAATAGAGCGTCCTAACAAAATATATTGCAAAGGTGGAGTAAGAATGTCAGGAGAAAACATATTTACATAATGACATCCTTTAACTCTAAAGACAAACTACCACGTTTCCAGCGGTATGATGCCCTATGCTAAAAGTTTGGGGAAATAGCTGAAGTTGTATGCCCTATGCCCTTTGCACACTCAATTATTATTTGAGTTGTTTCGGGATTTTCACCCTCGCTTGATGCCCTTGTATTGGGTATATCCTTGTAACTTTTTTGGAATTTTCTTCATTATGTGCCACAAACACCACCTGTGTCGTGTCTTAGGAAAGATGAATGCAATGACATTCTTCATAACTTGACATTAGTCAGTTATAATCCCTTATGGAGCTTTGTAAGACATACAACGTTGCCAATACTCAAATAGTCACACAAATGTCTTGGTGTCTTCTGAGGATACAAGCTCACATCCTAAAAGAATTGATTATTGTCCGTGATGGTTGACCCCAACAAAGGGCGCAAAAGGCATGTCATACTTGTTGATTAGGTACTTTATATCAAATGATACATCTCCAAAGTATTGACACGCAACCCGACTTCTTGCATCTGTCCAAATAACATTTTTGATTTCATTCTCTTCATCCATGTCGATATCAAAGAAAAATTCTTTATTCAATTCTCTCATGCGAAAAAATGTTTCAACAATGCTTGGTCATCCTCTTTTTTCCCTAAGGCATGTCTTTGTTCAGTAATATAGTTTCTAACATCACGCTCAACAAATGAAAGATTATCGTAGCCTTCGACATTATGGACTAATGACTGAAAGGTTTTATTCGTCCTTACCCAGCCTCATCATTCAAATCAATAGTCCTTTTAACCAGAAGATTAATCTTTTTGTTGTCTCCGAAACAACCTTGACTTGGTTAGACTAAGGTCATGAGAATGATTCTCATTGACAATTGTTATGTACCATTTGTCCTCCTTTTTTGCAAGGGTAATGTGGGCGGGACATTCATTGGCTTATGTTGGAAGTGACTTCCTTTCAACAGGGATGGTTGATACATATTTACCTTTTTTCGAGCATACTAAAATAAAGTATCTTATTTGATTGTCGATCCCTTTCTTCAACGATCTTGTTCTAATATCAAACCCTTTTCTGATTGCATACTGTATATAAAAAGATTTTGCATCATCTACACTTTCAAAGTACATGCCAATGCTAAAAACAGGAGGTCTGATATTATCAAAACCTTTGTCATTTACTGCATTTGACGGTTTACATTCTTTATTTATAGGAATATCATCCAATGATAATAATATGTTGGTGTCCATGGATGAATTACACTAAAAATTAAAATTCAAAAATAAAACCTTATTGACCATAGGTAAATGAAATGAATGAGCATTCCTCAATATTTTTTTATCATACCCACCCTTCTCGGTAGCATATAATGAAGTAATAAAAAATCCAAACATGAAAACCCTAAACCCTTAATGAAAATCATACGTTAATAAAAAATGACAAAAATTTTTCGTTTTTCATAAAAAAGCCTATAAAAGACGAACTTTTACTCGAGAAGAATACACTAAACTCGAATCATCACACCTTCACACTGAAAGCATTGTCATGGTATGCTAAAATTCAGGTCTCTTATCTTTCTCCCTTACATCCATATTGTATTACAAATTAAGAATTTCCTCCAGTAAGCTTGAAGGATAAAAGATGTCTGCCTGTGAATGAGAAAAAAAAAGAGAATGCTTGTGATATGTGAACAGAAGAGCAAACATTAGGGGAATGTGTTTTTAAGCTAAAATGAGAAAGTGAAGAATATATTGACATAGTGACACTTCACAGTACATTTTTCTTTTTTTAACATATATGAGTGTCAAATAAATACAGACACATAAATGTCAAAATATCATTGCTCATACTCAATTACCATGGGGAAAGTGAGTGTCACAATATTGTTACTCATACTCAACTACCATCGGCCAAGTATTTACAAAGGTAAGATAGAGAACACTTTTCTATGGCTACAATTCAGTTGTCCAAGATTTGAATTTAATTTGCTGCATTGACACCTCCAATTGATCTCGAGATGTCAAATGGTCAGGTTTTCCTGTTTTTAAAATGAAAAATATAGTTAAAAACAGTGAAATAATTAATTAAGAGTATACTAATTTAAAAACGGTTAATATTTGAAATGATTTTTTAAGGGTTTAAATAAATTGTTAAATATAATTAATATTAATATTTTTAGGACATAGTTTCTAAGTTTAATAGACATATTAACTTATTTGATATTATAAATTTTTAATTTAAGTATTAATTTATTGATTTAATCATATAATATATGGACTAATATATACATATTTAAGAAATAAATAATAATGATTTATTGAACTAAATATTAAGAAATTTATTTAAAACAATTTTTATGTTAAAGGTTAATTTAAAGTATGTATACGGAGAAAAGACGAAATTTAACTTTCAAAGAGAAACTTGAATAAATTTGTTCAAATATTTAACAACGGGTGAAACAAAATATATATAGTTGTATAAACTCTTTATTATTATTATTATTATTATTATTATTATAACCATGTTATTATTCTTTTACAATCATGTTATTTTCGTCTACAATACTTGAATGTTCATATAAACTTTTTATTATTACAATTCATTTTTAACAAAAGAAAAATGAAATACTCGTGTGAAAAAACACGTTAGCCTGTTATTATACTTATACATATCATGATTGCGAGGGGTTGAAGTAAACTAAACCGTAGCTGGAACAGAGGATGCAATATATGGCGAAATTTTTAACTTAGAACCTATGCAAATGACTTAAGTTCTTGTTACAACAATATCAATATTTTGTATATATTGTGGTGTGGAATATTCTACGCAACCTTAGAATCTAAGTTTCAAAAAATAAATAATGTAAACCATTAATGTCAGCTTAATAATTAAGCAAGCTAGTTCTCTGGTGGTGCAGCTTTATGCTCTTATTGTCAAAAATATTCAGCGCGTAATACCTAAGCCAACATGCACCCATAACCACCTTATATGATAACAGTAATATACCATTCCGCAGCATGACACTGAAAAAGGAGAATAATCTAACCCATTTTACATGTTTGTTATAAAGGAACCAAGTTTCCATCTGAACTCAATTGAGTTTAACCTACCTATCCTCCTCTTCTGATTTGAAGCATTGCTCACTCCTCTCCGATCATGAAATCCTGCATAAGCCTAAAGCTAAGGCTAAGGCTTCGACCTGCTAGAAAGGCATGGAAGAGCTTCACTTCTACAATTGGTAAACTCAGTAAGTCCAAATCCAAAGCCATAAAGAAATCCAGAAAGCATTCAAAACCTACCGCCAAACTTGCTACCTCCAAGACCCCTCCTAAGTTCGTGGTTACCAAACGTTTTTTTCGCCACAAAAGGTTAGCCTCAGTCAGAAGTTTGATCTTGGGGTTCCACAAGAAGCCTGCACCTGTGTACATTGATAAGCTCTTTAGAGAGCCTTCATGTGACTCGGTGGAGCAGTTGAAGCCACAGACAGCACACAAACCACGAACTAAAAGACTCTCTGGGCAAGAAGGAACAACAAAGGGTGGTAGATCTTGTGCCTCGGATGATGTGTGGGAGTCACTGGCTTTGGCATCACCTCAGATGCAGGGAATAGATGAACGGGCAGAGGAGTTCATCACTAGATTCAGACAAGAGATGGCGGCGCAAGAGATGATGGCAAGAAATTTGTAGAAAGACCCCTTAGCAAAAGCTCATGATCTTAGTAAAGTTGTAGTGTAATAACTGTGAAATATGGAACTTCTAGATAGTTGATAACTAGTATGTGTGGATACACTTATCAACTTGTGATATTGTTCATATTTTTCATTTCATTCAGATGATAAACAAAATAAAAAACAGCATTGTTCATGAAAGATAACTGATTTAAAAAACAGCGGAGCCATAAGCTCCTTAATTTTTCAAGCATAATTCATTATAATTCTAAAGTTAAGAGCTTTTAACATTCAAGTGTAATTCATAATATTCTTTAAAAAGCAGACCCTTAAGCTCCTGAATACTTCTATTAAGATAAAAGGCAAAAAGGAAAAAAGAAGGGTCAAACTCGAGCTAGACTAACTTGAGATCAATCCACTTTGAAAAACAAGTGAATTAGTGGCACTAATGTCTTTCACAGACAATTGTGAATATGTAATAGGGCAACGGCAGATATACAAAAAGCTGCAAGCTGATATGTAAAACTGGACAAAACTAACAATTAAACCAAGATGATTTAGTAATTACGGCTTAGCGATGCAAAACCTAAATGTTACTGATTACATTTATTAACATGCCACAAACCAGATGGCAGTAAGAAAACAACAGAGAAAGATCTGTGGACTTCTAACTAAAGGGATGCACATATTTTGCGCCTTTAATTGCAGGCAGGCATCTTTTATCCTTCAAGCTTACTGGAGGAAATTCTTAATTTGTAATACAATATGGATGTAAGGGAGAAAGATAAGAGACCTGAATTGATGATTTTATTTTCAATCTCATACGAAGAAAGGACTCTACAATATATAGTGATATACTAATTAGAAAAACAAAAGACTAAGAAATGTTTACTAAATAGTACATAATTGTATTATTAATTCAACTTAGCATTTCTAAAAGGTACATCTCATTAAAATTCTGGGGTCCAAGAGAAAGAATTTTATATGATGTGTGTATGAAGGACTTATTGTTTGAATTGCAAAATTGTGATGATACATGAGTTAACATATTTGGAGACTGGTTATTCGGCTTTCTGCTTTTTATAACCCCATAAGTCGAAGGTTAGAAAAGGTTAACTAACCTCAACTTGGATAGGAATAGTAGCAAAGGAGCTAAGAAGTGTTTTGGTGAAAAATGTTGAGAACAAATAGGAAGAAGACACATTATGCTAGCCTGAATCTTTTCTTAACCAATGAAGGAGTCTCATTGAAAGAATGTAAGATAGACTTGGATCACGATCCATAATGAGGTATATTTTAACACGGATGAGATATATTTTAAAATGGTTGGCAGGTGCAGGTTTTAATACCATAATATAATTTGAATATAAGAAATAAGATAAGAAACATGAATTGGTTAATCATATTTCAGTATCATACAAAGAAGGATTGTACAATATTTAGTCATATACTGGTCAGAAAAAAGAAAATATTAACAATTTTTTTTAATAGTACAAAATCGTAACGACTAATAATCATTAACAATTCTAGAATGTACACTTCATTAGAAATTTGGAAGGATCCAAAAGGAAGAATTTTATTTGATGTTTGTGTTAGTTAAGATTTTTTGTTTGATATATTTAGCAAATTTAGGGCTAAAATGTTCTTTATCCCAAATTCAAAATACTTATAGGTTGTTCTTAAAACCAAAAGAAAAAGTCTTATATATTGTGTTTTATGTTCATAAACATCTTTACATCATTTTTGTAGTTATCGACACAGAATGAAAATTTACTTTTGTCGTAGTTCTCGACAAGATACTCAATGAAAGCACATTGGGGCTGTGTTTTGTAATTTACAAAAGAAATTTATGAAAAGTAGAAGGTTGAAATGGCAATTTAAAAGGTGTAAACAGCAATCTCCTTTCAAGATTGCTATAATTTGGGCTCTTATTGGACCACTTTTTTGTTCCTCTTTTGTTTCGGCTTTGCAATATTGAAGAACAGAAATACATTGTTGTTGTAGGAATTAAAAATAAATAAATAAAGATCGTGCATTGCACATTTTTTGACTTTTTGTTATTTTAACAAGTTATAATAGAGAAAAGTGATTTTAATGTTACTCGGCATTAAAAAAATAAGTGATGATACACTGTAAACATAAGGGCATTTGATCGATATTTGACATGTTTTATTCTTTTATTATGTAAAACAGCATGACGTGTTTTCCCTTTGCATATGATAAGCCTACAATCTGAGTTTTTTATTAGATAGATCGACATCTCCAAATCTTTGGTAAGATATGGTCACGAGCTATTTATTTATTTATTTATTTTAAAGCTATTTATTTATTTATTTTAAAGATATGATCACGAGCTATGATAATTAAAGTAAAGATGGTGGGCGGCGTGTGATTGATTGATTGGTGGAATTAATTATAGAGAGAATGAAAATGTTAAATACAAAAAATACACAACAAAATTCTGAAACCATATGCGTACAAGAAAAAATATATATAACAGTCCATTCACTTTTAAGAGGAAGGAAAATATTAAGACAACAAAAAACGGCAATACATGGTATTGTGCAATTATTTTGTGCGTCGTGCCTCAGGATAAAATTTTAAATAAGTTATATATGAACAATTTTATATTGTTATTTAATTATTAAAAGTTTATAAATTATTATGTGATTTTCATAAAAATAAGTTTCTTGATTTTTACTTTAATTATTTTAAAAATTATATTAAAAAAATTTCTAATTAATTAACTGTATAGAAGGTTTTGATCTGTTTCTTAATTAAAATAGATAAAAAATGAAGAATTTTATTTATTTATTTTTCATTACACAGTAAATATAATTAGGAGATATTTGGTACTAAATGAGACATTAATTAAAAGACATTGTCATTTCTTCAAACTCAAAACTTTAAGACGAGAATGGAATTTATAAGTTTTTTACCTATTTAATTTGAAACTGGCTTTAACTTATAATACTAATTATACTAAAATCAATCTTACAAAATTGGTGGTTTATGAGGTAAGATATACAATCCACTTATATATCTCCGACCCATATACTAATAATTTAATAAAATTTGTAAAAATAAGATATCAACATTAAAAAAATTACATATCAATGGAATGGAAAAGGATACTGTCGATGTTCACGTAGTCATTTTTCCCAGTTCTACCATTTTAATGGGATAGTCATAATTTTTTATTTCTTGAAATAGAACTCTAAACACTTCAATGTATATAGCTCCTCATTCAAGGTACATACTATCTAAACCTCCATAATTATTAAATAAAAATGTTATTTGCTACAAATGGTACAAGCTTATTAAGGTGCCCTAACAATCATCAATGTATACACAATTTATTAGTAGTTTCTTTCTAGTAACCTACGAATTAACTAGGACTGACATCAATTAATTCAAGTCCAAACAACAGAACAAACAAATGTTTGTTTTCCATTGATTGAAAGGAGTTGGTAGCAACATCATAATTCCAGTAACTGGTTGAATTCCTCAGCTCTAGCGTAAACGTTGCACCAAAAGTCCATGCTACCATCTACAAGCACCCCTTCTTCACTAGACATTGCTTCAAACCGACCATAATCCATGCTCGGAAATCCACTTGTCTCACCGGAATTATCATCAGATAACAAAACTTCCGACCAGAAATCCTCGTCCAATGCAAGATTGTTCTCCGGTGTGTCAATATCATTAACGTGCAAGGGCATGTCACAATTATTACTATTGTTATTAATGCTGCTATTGTTGTCACTAGTGGTGAGGGAAGACATGTCGCTAGAACATTGGGGAGGAGAAAGTGGCATATCTTCTGTGCTATTATCTTCTTTGGTTGATACATGAATATGCACGTTGTTCACGGGTTCATCTTGTTGCTCTAGCTTGGCGTCCCCATCCAACTTTGGTTGTTTTTTGCTTCGTTTTTGGTCGTGGCTTTGTCGGTAATTTGGTGGCAACCTCTTCTTCAAGTGGGTGTGCCACACGTTTTTTATCTCGTTGTCTGTTCTACCAGGTAATCTCGCTGCTATAGCCGACCATCTGCACGCGATTTTTATCACAAGATTAGTGAACAAAATCGATGTTGGAGGAAATATTCATTAAATAAAGGAAATAGGGTTCATCTAGCTGGCTGCTCCAAAGTCACAGTACACAGTAGAAGTAATAATGTTATGTGATGCGTGTTTTGTGTTGTTTTATAAAAATTAAGCACGTGAAAATGTTGCGGCAAAAGGGAGAATCTTTGCAGACCGACAGGGTATGATTTTGCTTGCCTTAAAATCTAAGAAAAAATCAGTGCAAATGGGCCAAAACCATTAATTTTTTGAAAAAAGAACAGTAACTCAACTATTCCCTTTTTAGAAAATAATAATAAAAAAGATAAACGAGGCTGGCGAGAAAGAATTTGATATGCGTTTGTATACTTCCAAGACTTGAAGTGTATGAAGTCACATGCATATCTGCCATATCCATCAGTTTTAGGTTACAGATTAAAACGACCAAACATATAGAAAAAAATGAAGATATTCGGGAATCTTTGCTTCACTGTTTAAGCCTTTATGGGAGTAATTCATGTTTTTTCAACTTATTTTGTTCTTGGTTTTCAATAAAAAGAATCTTCTTTCCATATAAGGAGAAGTTAAACCTTACTAGAAATTATAATGTGAGATGCAATGTTGGGTAGGTAGGGATAATATTTAGTAGTTTACCTGTTTCCCAACATTTCATGCAAATTAATTATAGCATCCTCTTCTTCTCGGGTGAAGTTGCCTCGTTTGATGTCTGGCCTCAGATAATTTATCCACCGGAGTCTGCAACTCTTTCCACACCTTAACAGCCCTGTTCATCAAAAAGAGAGAGAGAAACTTGGTTAGTGATTCATGAGACGTACCTTAATTGATTTCCTATGTTATATTCTTCAAATAGTACAAGTTAAGCATTTGAATAAGAGTTTAATTTGTAATCTAGATTTGACACGTACCAGCTAGTTTGGGCAGTGCACGCCAATTAGCATGGCCATAAGTGTTGATGTAACAGATGAGAATTTGATCTTCTTCTTGAGTCCATGGCCCTCTCTTCAACCCCATTTTCTCGCAGCATGGAGCTCTCCCCATTTTTATCACTTCAAAACTCTAACTATTGTTCAAAGCTTCAAGTGCCAACTCTCTCGTTTTTATATATATATATATATATATATATATATATATATATATATATATATATATATATATATATATCCACACTCCAAATTGAAGTCGAGACAAATCTCACTCGAGCTATATGTGCTTTGATATATATATACAATAGCACGAATGGGGGAAAAGAGTTGTACATAACAGTACAAAACTCCAAATTATTATTAATATCATTATTATTATAATAATAATGCTACTTCGCCTATCATTTTTTATTAATTTTGAAGGTCTCTTTCACACGATTATTTTATAGTCAAATAAAACGTGGGGTTTGCCTAATATATTTGGCTGTACAACAGGATGACATTAACTAGAGTGCACTTACTTTGATCTTCTCTCTCTCTATCCTTTGATCATTTCAGCATGTGTTCCTACTTTGTCTGACTGTTCTTTAGTCCTGAATAGTTCTGTTTTCAACGTGGTAAGTGGCTGAAAAAACTTATTCACACGAATGAAAAGACAATTGAAAACATCACTGTACCTGAACAATTTAGATAGGCTATTATTTTATACATTATCTTTTAGCTTTTTTCTTTTTTATCATATATTGATTGTATATTCATACAGTTTTTGTGCTACCAGCCCAATACTTTAATATCTATATACAAAAGGCTCCAGTGAAATTGTTTTCGAAGAAAATACGAGTGGGAAAAACTATTATCTGCAATATCTTACTACAGCTGACTATTCAAATTCAAATATGAATGTGGTTTAAAATATTATTGCACCTTAGAACTGACATATATTATAGTGTTGACAATTTTACTTTTGATCAGCAAACTAAAATATTATTCGCATCTATGTCAGTTGGTACAACCTTAGAACATAATTCGACTTGCACATGTTTTTGTGATCATATATCTATAAAATAACGAGTACAAGACACACAACTCATGGGGCTAAGCCGACCTTTTTCGCATAAATATTCTTATTAAAGACTCTTAAACTTTATCAGAAAAAATTTGTAGTTGCTACTATATGGTTACAGAACTTGGGGTTATTTATTTGACCTATTAGAATAAAGTTCATAAAGTAAAATAAGCACTTGTATGTAAAAACCGGAATATATCCATCTCCCGAATTTCTATCCCACGAATAATAACTTCAATGTTCCTGTGTGGTTTAAATCGAAATATATATTTGGAGTCATTATTTACACTATTGTTAAAGATTAAGATGTTAGATGACTAATTAGCTTCGAAAACTGCAAAGAGTTAGGGTTTTCAATTTTAAAACAAAATAAATGGGTTAAAGTAAATTTTGTTACTTGAATGAATATATGATTCTAGCTTTATTTTTAAAATTAAGGTTTAAATGTAATTTTAATCTCAAATATTTTATAAGATCTGCAGTTTAGGTCCTTTATTTTTTGTCTGTAATTTTAGTTACTTATTTTTTAATAATTCTCATTTTTGGTTCTTACTTTTTTTATACAATTTTGATTTTTAATGTTTAATTATATCTAACTTTGTTTCATTATCGATTTTTTTTTTATTATTTTGAGTATGACACATTGAGTTGGGGGAAACAAATATCTCCGACTATCAATTGTTTTTTATCAACACTATATTTATTTGAGTGCTCTAACTCATACATATAATCTTATATAGAAAAATCAAAAATCAAGAAGTGTCACACTATACCATTCATTACAAGAAAAATTCAATTTATTCACAGATTATTACCTATAGATCTATATTCGTAGGTAAATTCAGCATTACCTACGGATTATTACCTACGGATTTGTATATGTAGATATTACCTATGGATTTAAGTCCGTAGGTATTATCCACGAAAATAGATTCATAGATATTACCCACGGACATAGATCCGTAGGTATTACACAAGGATATTGGTCTATACGTATTACCCACGAACTATTTCCATAAGTAATATCTACAGACCTATGTCCGTGGATAATACCTACATACCTATGTCCGTGGATAATACTTAGGAACTTATATTTATGGATAAAACTACTATTATCTCTTATTAATGATGTTCATATTGATTTATTAATAATAACATTAATAAAGGTGAATATTATTAACAATATTAATATTTTTATTGATATTATTAATATTATAATAAATATTATTGGTATTTTTAACACTTTTATTATTATTATTAAATTTGTATTATTATTATCATTAGTATTATTAATAATATTATCATTATTATTATTAATATTGATAATATTATTAATATTATTGCTAATATTTTTTTTATTATTATTTCTAATATTGTTAGTTATAATATTATTAAAATTATAATATAAACTTATACCCACAGAATAAATTTCCGTACATCGGTAATCCATGGATAATGTCAGGTTATCTACTGAGTTTAGTCATTACCTACAAATTTTGACTATAGATAAATCTAGTTTTTTTTTTTTTTAATAATTTTTAATTATTTTAACAACTTTCTTCATTCAAACTTACATTGGATTCCTGAGATATTTTAGTAATCACTACAAGATTTATGACTAGACACATTCAACGAACATATATTCCTGCCAAATTAAACCATCTCTGCAATTGCGCTTGTTTTAACAAGTACATATGTTCCAAAGAATTTCTTACATGTGACTACAACTAATAATTTCTTACAAAAACAATTTGATAGTAATTCAATATGTTTTCTTAAATAAAAAAAATTAAAAGATTAGCATTAGAAGAAAAAAGTTTTAGCGACCAAAAAGTAGCGGATTTGTGTGAAATATAGAAAAAAAAAATTACAGATAAGACTAAAATTAAATAATATGTTTACGCATATGGCCAATTCGATAATAAGCATTGATATATGTATTAATCTATGTGACCATTTAAAACAGAAAATCTCACATTTTGCATATGTTACAAGATGGGAAATAAAATACATGTCGTTGGACAAGTTTGTTTTTGGTTTCATAGTATTCCAAATTTTAATAGGATGATTTCTTTGAAGCTAAATTTGACCTAACCTAACTAAGTAATAATACTGAATTAATGTGATTTGTTTACATAATAAAGTAATATTAATATTACATATAGTAAAATGATAAATTTAAAAATATAATGCGACAAATAAAATATTTAAAATAAGTATATAAGTAATATTATCCGTTAAATAAATAAGTATTATTAATACATTGATGTTTAAAAATGTAGTATACTTTTTAAAAGGTAATAAGACAAATTAAACAAACCTGAAATTTATTTATTTTTAAAACATGTTTTAAAACATGGAACAAAAATTTCAAAACTCAAACTTAAGTGTTAGAACATGGCATGGCATGACACCCTAAATAGTCATGATCAAATTGGTGAATTGTTCTATAACAAATCGTAAAAATAAATAAATACAGTCTTCAAAAGTTTTTTTTTTTAACAAATGCTAGAAGGAGTAAAAGAAGACTACTAGATGAGGTAAAGCACTAAGATACACATTTCATGAAATATCTGTAAATGGAAATTTCTATAATTATTCTAACACAAAATGCATTTCGTATAAAAAATCATACATATTTTTGTCAATAAAATATATTTTTCTATAAAAAATTATGGTAGAACCGTCCAATCACAAAAATACAGGACATTAATAAAAAGTTATTCAATTCAAGCGAATGATTGATTTTTTTAGTAAGCGTACCGAGTAAAAAATAATATAGATTTGTAAAATACGAATGTCGATCTTATATAGAACAGTTTTGTTTATAAATCTCATTTTTCACTACTCATTAAGCAATTACGGTTTTCAGGATGATTTGATAAAGATCTGATTTAAATAAAAAAAACATAAAAGAGCAATTAAAAAAATAACTATTATCAAAAAGGGTTTAAAAGATCTAAAAGGATTCTAGGATTGAACTTCATCTATCACCCTCATTCATATTTTAGATTTGATAAAAACATATGATATCTGTAATTACTTATAATTGATGCACATATAAAAATCATTCACACCGATTCCTCTGACATAAAATTCATAAGGAAATTTCCTAAACATTGATCCCTATTTAGTAAACTACTCAGCATTAAGAACAAATGTTATACGCAATTAATATATCAAAACTTATTCTTATTATTCCAATATATTGAGTATTTTCATCTAGGTCAGAAACTTAAAAGTACTTCCCAGTTAAATTCAAGAATCAAAATCAAGACTCTGTAGCATTAAGCACAAGATGAAAATACCAATTGATTAGAAACTGAATATTATATATAAAAATCACCAAAATACAAATGAGTTCAAAAGATTACATTCAATCCCAAAGATGAAGAATTAACTACCCATGGTAGTCATTACAACCCAATGAAAGGAATATTGCAAGAGAAGAAGAGAATTGGTGCTTTGCTTTCGTCCCTGTCGTCTGTCTCCTTTCCTCTAGGTCTAGATACCTCAAAAAACCTAAAATCACCTTTTTAAACTCATTTTTAGGCATAGGTTAAGTGACTTTTCATTTGGGCTTTTTTATTTTAATCTTTTTATTTCTTCTCTTCATGAATCTTCCAATCTCTCATTTTCTTCATTCTTTTATACCTAAAATTTCACAATAATTGAGATCAAATAATTTCCTTTAACTCAAGACTTAAAATCTAAATTTAGATCCTAAAACTCTCAAATTGGAGGTAATTACTATTTTAAAGAACACTTAAACTCACAAGTACTCAAGCTTTCTCATGTATAAAAACACTCAAAATTGATTTAAGAGAGAAAGAGAGTTGGTGTTATATTTAATACAACCTTAAACATTTAAAGTAAGGCTGAATGTGATGGTCAGTTAAGCGTGACAAGTTCATCGTTCAAAACAATCTATATTGATATAATTGTTTAAGGGTGTACAATCTAAATTGATATAGTTGTTTAAGGGTGTTCACATGCTTGCTTAAGCGAGAGAGCAAATGATTTGTGTGGGTTTTATTTTATGTGTTTATTAACATGTCCACATGTGACAAATATATATATATATATAATCTTTAAAGTTTAACTCAACTTCCAACCAAAACAATGTGTGTGTATATATGTGTAAAAGTGTTTACATTCAAATACATATTTTCCATGAATTAATATCACATATATAAAATTTAATGACTATTCGTCATTAGATTCATCATCATATTTTTGTGTAGGAGGAAGCAAGGTTGTTGAAGATGTCTAACCCAGTGTGAAATTAAGCATAAATGATTTAATTTGTTCTCAAAATAAACCAACTTTTCTTAAGAGGCAATAAACATATCTCCTTCTAGCTCTTATAAGGTTAAGCCATGATTCTTCATTTGGTCATATTCAGTGGATGTGATGACATAAAACTTGCAAAAGAAGAATATGTGAATCTTGAACTATCTGATCCTAAATCATAGATTTGTCCTCTTTTATCTATTTTTCAACAATACCATAAAAAAATGTTATCACCAGTTGAACAATTAAACATACCATCCTCTGATCTGTCTAGTGACAAGTTTGTATCAAAAATAATTTTTTCATAATCATCCTACGAAAAAAAGGTGAGCTCAAATAGTAAATGAGACATAATTATACAAACGATATTAAGTCAAAGTAACTTAAATTTCCAATAATTCAAATCAACCAAAATTTAAATAAATGTGATGTCACTTCGCTTCAGTGTCTCTCTGCAAGGATAAATATAATCGTTGGAATTATGAAACAAGCAAAAAATACCAAATATTTTTAATTTAAATCATTTTCTCCATGCCCGCCTATTGACATGTCTATGTCCCAATACATGAAAATATTGTTAGGATTATAGTACTCTCTATGCGTTAGGGGTCATGGCTTTGAATACAGAGGATGGAAGAATGTCATTTTCATATGTATCCAAGACCAAATCTAAATGTCATATCTTATATTGGGTGAGTTTTAACCTTACCAAGATTGTTCATAACCTCCACACATATGATATTGTTGTTGGGAAAATCCGAGCAGGAAAACACCAAAGAGATCAAACAAGAATGAGACAAAAGTCGGATCCACACAAGTGAATGACACTATCATCAACCCAAAACCTTAAACTATTAGGTTTGTGGATCTTCTTTCTTATATATTGATCAACTTTCTCATTCCTACTCAATGTGGGACTTAGACTCACACTTAGATGCCTAACAATCTCCCCCTCAAGTGAGGCACATTGGTACACCCCTCGAGCGAAAGCATATTCAAACACGAGTATCATTGCTAGTAACGTTGCTAAATTAATCTATACATCTTAAAACACCTTCACCATCAACATCGACAATATCATACCTCGTCAATGGAACAGTCTGTACTTCACCCACAAGGACTCCTGGGATATTCAACCCTTATCACAAGGTTGTACAAATTTTATGATGTTCCAGTAGAGTAATCGCATGTCAAGCCTTAAGCTTCTATTCAACCATAGGTCACCCACTCTTTTATATATCGTTATTATGTACTTGTTAAAGAGGTAGAAGAACCTTAATCACAATTAGCATCTTTCCCTTACACATACCTTCCAAAATAGGAAATGCATGATATAATAGTTGTAATTGTAATTAGAGGGTCATCAATATATGGTCATAGACACAGTATATGGTCATGGACACACTATATAAATTTTCTTTCATGTCCTACACAAGATGAATATATTAGCTAGTACGATTTAGAGAGATGAATATATTAGCTAATGCGTTTTAGAGAGGAAGTTATATACTAAGGACAATAATATACAATTGAATCTTTAAGCTTAAAAACATTGACTCTCCCATCAATACTAATGATAATGAGGTAATAGATGAGACTAAAAAAACTTTATTATTATTGTTTGTTTATTGATTTATTTTTTTGAAAATTCTTATAATACTTTTAAATTAAATAATTCAAACTAATTCCCTTATGTGCATATATTTCCGTATTTCCTTTTAACATTTAAATCTATATAACATATTCAAAACAACAATAACCCGATATCACATTCCAAAACTAAATTTTACAAAATTTTAATAACACTTTAATTAATATTTCATATAAAATTTAATATATTTTTAAGTTAACTACTTATCTACAACACAATTAACATATTATTCTTGCATAATTTAAAATAGATCATACTTTATCAAAAAATTAAAATTTAATACCAAATAAAGTTATAATTTCAATCATTTTTAAAATTTTCATATAAATACCATAAATATATAACCAAAATTAATATTTGAAATCGAATTATTTAATTTTTCTAAAATTTTAAATGTAAATATTATTTTATGATGTTTTATTTTTTAAAAAAATAGTTATTATAAATTATAGGATGTTTTCATGCAATTAAGAAGAATGAAAAGAAAGCAAATTAGAGATGAAAACTGAAAATCAAGGACAAAAGACTCTCATCTGAAGGACTAAATCTGACTTAAAGTTGTTTAATCTCCACGACCAATACAATATTAATGCATTAAATTCTCACTTGAGTGGTACATCATTACTTAAATGAAAAAATAAAAAATTAATTCAAATATTAATGAGAAACATCACCCAAACAAAGTCATCCCACTTGATATTTCTTGGTAACCAAACAAACAAGTACTCTTAATGAACAAACACTTAGTCAAACACTTACTCAAACAACCATTATGTACAAAAATAAGAAATAACTACACAACACTATAAATAACACACTCTTCAGCAGTTTAAGGGAGATCGGAACTTAAAAGTATATTATATTTTGAGATGTTTTTATATTGAATTCATATTTTAGAGAAAATATTCTTAAAGATAATTTAAATAATATTTTTTTAAAAAAAATAGATGTCAAGTACACTATTTGAAAAGAAAAAAATGTAAAATTTATTTAAACGATATTTTAGAAAAAGGTGTCTATAGATTTATCTGAATATGTACAAGATTTATATATACAAACAAGTGGTTTTTATAAACTAATGCTCAACAAGTAGTAATGAGACGAGTCTGGGCTGATTTTTTAGGCAGCCTATCGTTGTATTCTTCCTACTCCATTGTTATTCTATATATGTCTAAGAAAAAAAAATGGAAATTAAAGTAAAATACAGTTAGAAGGTCACAAATGAAGTGCTTTCCATATCTTTTATTTTTTTTTTAATTTTGTTATATTTTCGTTTAAATATTCAACACAACACAACTATATATTTATATAATTTAAATTCAATAAATAATTAAATTAAAATAATTCGTAACTTATGTATTCTATTTTGACAATGCAACCTCACTTGAATGTACATCACTGTTTTAAGTAGAAGACAAATTAGCAGTGTAGGCTATGCATGATAAGAGAGAATGTAAAGAGTCAAAAAAAGAGGCTGGTGGCAATGAAGTCGGTAGCTCAATTATTTCTTTAAATAAACAAATAAATAAATGAAAGACTTTGAGACATTTTTTTATTTGTTTTCTTGTAATAATTTGGGGCAAATTTTAGGAGAGTGAGTGAAGTACGAAAAAAAGTAGTCAAAGCCAATAGACTTTGGGCAACCAATGTTGACAAACCTTTGAATTTTCAAAACCATTCAATTTTCAAACCTACACTTCTCCAATTTCCAACTTCTCTTCCCTTTCCATCCCAATTTTTGACCTTATTCATTGCATTACTTCATAATTATCTTCATACTTATATTATAATGCTATTAGTTAATTAATTAATTAGTACGTAATGCTATAAATTGTCAAGTCACACTGAATAGGGATTAAGTTGTAAGAAAAAAATAGTTTATTAAAATAGTAATGAACTATAATTTCTTAAACAAGTAATTAGAATGTTAAACAAGTAATTAGAATGTGAAAGCAAAGAAAATTCCAAAAAAGAAAGGATAGAAAAAAATATTGTCTTGCTTGTTTGGAAGAAGAGAAAATCTAAGTTCATAAAATTAGAACTGGAGATACATGAAACAATTTTCATACACAATAAAAAATAAAAGTGTACTAGCTACATAATTAATTTATGTTTTGAAAATAGAAAAAACTAATTATGTTATAATTATTGATTATAGTTTTTTTATTAATTTTTTGTATAATAATAAATGTTTTTAATTTACTTTTCTTTTATTTTGCCAGTATAAAACCTTTATATAAAAAAGTGCTTGAAAGAAAATAAATCATATTTAAGGTATTGAACAAGTTTTCTTTTTTCTTTATTTTTTCAGAAATACATCTCTAGAAAAAAAAAATCACAAGCACAAACAAAAAAAAAAACTATAAAAATTATACATAACATTTTTATAAACTAATTATTTCACAACTTAATTTTAACTTATGAAAGAAAGTTTTTTTTTCTCATTTTCATTTTTTTTTATCTCAAACATGCCTTTAAGTGTCTTCAAATTTCCTAGTGAAATATTAATTCAATAATTCACACATTCAATAATTGCACGCGCATATATATATATATATATAAGTGTAGCAATTATCTTGCCTTTACATTCATTTATTTTTTCAGGAATTTCCAATTATGTATTTTTAATTATATTTTCTCATTTTAAAGTAAATTTTATTAAAGATTTTAGGACTTCTTTAACTTGAAAAATGTTAAAATATAAATGCTTTCTGTTTTTAAATTTTTAAAATAAATGTTAAAATATAATTTTTACTGTAAAAATTAACTTTTTTTACCTTTCTACATAAATGTTTAATAAAATAAAGTATAAAATGAGATAGTGAGCTAGTTTTTTGAATATTTATAAAAAGTAAGAAATAGAAAGTGTTTACCAAAACAAATCTTTAATTTATTTTAAATTATTTATCAGTTTAGACAATTAAGAATAACAGTAATTATTCTTTGAAATGAAGTAAGCCTTAAAATATAGTTAAATTTTTTTTTTGTTTTCAAAATAAACATTATTTATTAAATTTTGTAAATTTTGTACAAAATCTTAACTAACAATTATTTGAACCGGGGAATAATTAATATGATTCTCTAGATTTTTAAATAAGTTATTTATCTTAATTTTACAATGTTATTTAAACATTTTATATTAAATTGACTTTAATATTAAAATTTGTTGAGGTTAGTGTTGATGTTAATATAGACACTACCATTACTATTATATATATATATATATATATATATATATATATATATATATATATATATATATATATATATATATATATATATAATATTTCTTCCTCACATCATAAAAAAAATTAAATCAGGTATAAGCAACCTTGACTACTATATACCAAATTAATAAATTAACTACTAGTCTATTTAACTAACTTTTGAGTTATTAGTTTGACCAATATAGGAGTGTTTAATAGGTATCTTAAGATTAAATTATAGTTTCTAGCTTACTTATAAGCTATAAGCTAATTCAGCTAGTTTACAATTAGTTTATCTAACTTTTTTCTTTTATTATTTCTACCTCTGATATTTTAATATTTTTTATATCCTTAATATATTTTTACTTATTATTATTTATTTCAATTTTATTGTTAAGTTATCTCTTGTTTTTTATGTAATTTAAATATAAAAAATTTAATATTATAAATCAAAGTAACTAATATTTCATTATATGATACTATGTCAAAATTACACACAATGAAAATTATAAAAAAAATCAATCTAATAGTATTTTAAATTGAGAAATAAAGAATTGAAATTTTAAAAAATTAAAAAAATTAGAAGTATTCAACAAATAAACTCGTTTTAAATAAAATAACTTGTCCAAATAAAAAACTATAAAATTTTAAAAAATAAATAGAAGTAATAAATTTTTTAATAAGAATTAATTATTTTTGAAAAAACTAAAATTAATAATACATAATAATATAATTTTTTTTCTAAGAATACAAGTTTTATGTTATATATATAATAAATTCATGTAATTGTATTATTTTATATCATTTTACATTTACCAACTAGTTTATTAGCCAAACATTTTTAATCCAATAAGCTATCAACTAGTTTTGTCAAAGAAATCCTTGATATATCAACTAGTTAGGTAAAAACAATTCAAAATTTTTACACAATTTTAGTTTTTTTAAATAAAGTTAATTTTTCACACGAACACGTGATAAACAACAACTTAGTTAAATCAGAAAAGTAAGTTGAGTACGTGTGTGTGTCATAATCTTAGCAAGTTGGTGAATAGGAGCATAGAGTCAACCTCCTCATGCTCATTAATTTCTACATTATTAGTTCAACAACATTATTGAGCGACCAACCTTATATTAACTCGCCAAGAAGAATGTCGATAACCATAATATTCCACATATAACTATAAATCCCTTCACCATTCACCTCCTTTATCACCTAACTTAACCACCTCTGATTTATTATAATCACTGTTTAGCATAAAACTCCTATTACCAAGTTTCTGTTTATGAAAACCAAATTCTTGTGTGTCCCTACAAAAGAACTTCTTCAAAACAAGTCATTCATCATTCGTTCATCTACTCTATTAATTAAGAAATTTACTTCATCTATTCATTGCAGAAGGAAAATAATCTAACTAAAATTAATGACTTATTCACTATTTTTGAAAATCCAATAAATCTTCTAATTGATTAAAATTAATAACTAAATTATTTTTATAATTAATTTCATGGGTAAATTGTCCCTTTAAAATTTAAATGTACTTTTAATCTCTTGTTAATAATAATGATAATTAAAAACTGATGTGATTACCATTTTAACACCTTGAATTTTATAATTAAGAAATTTTCATTAGATATATAATTAATACCATATTTAAATAGTGATTTAAGTAAGTTTTTGGTCTATGATTATTCTAATAAAAATTAAAAAATATGATTAAATTTTAGAAAGAGAAAATAATATGAAAATTTTTTTGGAACACATAACACGTATTTTATACTATTTTTTTTAGTGAGATATGTCAAAGAAAAAATATTGTTGACGTGATACTTTAGTTACAGTTAAAAATTTAGTATAATAACAATCCAAAGGAAAAAAAAAAAAGTCTATGAGTAACAAAATGTGTTAGCAAAAATGTATAGGGAGAACAAAATTTTAGCATAGTATAGAAACTAAAGGAATCAAATTTATATTCTTACTACGATTTTGAATCTATTTTATCATGATTTCTCAAAAAATTTTATCCGTTTCATATTCAACCTTTTTAGAAATAAATTTTAAAGAGATAAAGAATAGAAAATTTGTAAATAAACTATAAGTGTTTATTATTTATTTTATTAAGAATTTTATCTTTGTAATCTCTTCACTTTTAAAAATTTAGAAAATAATTAAAATATTATTATGTTAACATATTATATATCTAATAATGTAGTAAAGTGAGGATAAATTTAGTTAATTATATTATTAATTTAAGTAAGTAGATCATTCTCTTATTAAAAAAAAAATCTTTCTCTCTTCTTTTTTTTGAGTATTTTGTAAAAGAAAGATATTATTGACATAGGATTTGATGGTTGTAAACTTATGTGAAAGTTCTATTGGATTTTTGTAAATGAAAAAAAGAAATACTTGTTTATAGTTATGTTACTTCCAAAATAATGAGAGTTAATATGAACATATAATGAGTGAAAATATTATTTATATGTGTGGAAATTGTTGTTGTTGATTTAGTAAGACGCGGAGTGTATATGGAGTATATCTTTGTACTTAAGGTGAGAATAATTCAGAAATATATATGGAATTAATGTTTGACATATAGATTATAATAATTAAAATTGATGTTTTAAAAGTGTTGATTTACATCTAAGATAATATATATATATATATATATATATATATATATATATATATATATATATATATATATATATATTGCGAATGAATTTCATTTATTATATCCAAAATGTGAATATAGAGGGTCCAATACATAAACTGACATATCATTAAGAGATTCATTAAGAGCGTTTTTAGAAATCTCGCAACGTATTAGTCTGGTAATGGTCCTACTTATATGCAATTTGAGTACGTAATTTTAAATAAATTAACAATTATGAATTGAGGTTTGCCTTACTCATGTCGACGACGTAAAGAGGATCATTAGTTTGGAAGCTACAAATAATACATAAACGCTCAAAGCAAAAAAAAAAAAATTGTAATAATAATAATAATAACAATAATAATAATAATAATAATAATAATAATAATAATAATAATTACATTATCACTTTAAAAAATCATCTACATGCATTTTTCTAAAATCTGAATAATTTAAACAAAATTTAACGGTCTATATTTCTAATTTTTATTTCTCCCGACAAAAAGGATTTCATTTAATAGACTTTCTATATTTTTATTATTTTAAATGTTAATTTCTGTCGACCATATATAAAACAAAAGGATGATGTCACACATGATGTCATCTGTTAATTAGGTTAAAAACAGCACACCACTTTAAAGCTATGGATCATGCCATCGTGATCATTGTGAAAAATATGATCCAATGATTTCAACTTTTAATAGCATAACAAGTCCAACTCCACTACGATCACATCTTATAACTTAAATAAACATATATACCTAATTACTCTAAGAGAAGATGAAAAAGTGTCACAGTCAAATTATTTGAACCCGACTTTTGACTGTTTGATTGTTGAAAGAAAGTGAGTTTTTAAACCTTTTCTTTTAAAGAAAAAAAAAATCTTTTAACTTGACTTCTAAGCAAGGTACGAATTTTGATAATTCTGATATTGTTCAACTAACAACTATGTTAATTTGATGTTTGAAAACCCTTTTTCTAGCTAGTTAAATGTACTTGGACCAAATCGCTATCCACTAAAACTCATACTTTTCTTCGTTTGGGTAAACCTGCCTCCTATATTTTATACAGAGCTGCAAAAATGTGGAATGAGTGGCTTTAAAGTTGCAAAAGTTATTTCAGCTTTGAAATATAAAATAATACAGCAAATTTAATCTTACGAAGAAACTTGTGATTATTTTAGATAAATGATTTACTTTTGTGAATTATCTCCATGATTACTTTTTGTATCCATTACAGTTTGAATGTCTGCAAAGTGGAAAACTTAGACTTTCTTGGCGTAAATATTAATTATCTTTTTTTTTTGTAAATTAGGCTTTCTTTTAATTTAATTGTTATTTTTCTTGTTTGTTATTTTTTAGAATCCAATATTATAAAAAATTATTCTTATAAAATTAATTTCAAATCTGACATAACTTTTTAATTATAATTTGGTTATTAATTTATATATTATAATTTAATTGTATCTTTAGATGACATGTTTAATATTCATTTTCTTATATGGTGATATTTATATACTCTAGTTGTATTTGTTATTCATAATTTCGTTGTACAAAGGCTTAATAAATCAAAAAAAAATGTCAATTCGAAAAATACTATAAAATTTCACTTTTATATAAGAAAACGTAATTTGTTGTCCATATTATTAGTTTATCCAAAATATTTTATGAAAATTAAATATATATATATATATATATATATTTGTTATTTAATATATCTATCTTTGTATTTGTAACATGTTTCATCTCACATAAGAAAGGTTTTTTTAGCATCAAATTATGATAGATATAAGTATTTCATCTGATTATTAGATGCAAATAGTATATGTATTCTCTTTGTTTTGTGTGACAAGTAGAAGCTTTAATTAGATGATACGAACACAACTTTTAAACCAACATTCTTCATAAAATATTATCTATACTTTTGTGTTTGAAAGAAATATCTTCATATCTTACGTTAAATAAGAAGATCTCAAGAACATACATCCATTTATAGATTTCTTCAAAGACTCTCTAAAGATGTTCCACAACATTAACCATCTTGCCTGCACACTTTGTCAACTTTGGAAAAGTTATTTGTCTTGTACGGTTTTATATTTTTGTCTAATTTGGAAAAGTTCTCTAACCAAGACTTAGTTATCTTGCTAACTTTAAGATGTTGCTAGGAGGAAAATTGCATTTAAAGAAGCACGTCTTGCATTTAATGTTTCTCCAAGCTTGTAAGTGGGCAAAGCAAGAAGAAGAAGATTTTTTTTTTTTAATTCACAATGGCTACAAAAGATGTGCAATGACTCTTTTTTTTCAAATTCTATATATAGAAAATCTTTTTGAAGGAAAAATTACGACGACGAAAGTCTTGCTACAAGAACATGCACAAGACCTTAAGATTCAAGCCTTGTAATTTCAAGGCTTCAGGAGGCCTAAAGCGAATAAAAAAATGAAGCCTTTTTTAAATTAATAAAATAATTAAAATTATGATATTTTTATCTAAAATTTATTTTTCGAGTTGTTTGTGATGCAAAATTATCTATTAAATTATCATAATTAATTTCATTTATAAAATCTTTTTCAATAGACAATAATGCTTATCCGTAAAGCTTATCCGTTTAATCTTTGTTGAGACATTGTTGATCTTAAATAAGATTTTATTAGTTTAAGTTTTGAAAA
>Ga0209700_104181_pt1 | contig 26426 bp, 14 predicted proteins | sample SiratroredBW_FD_187528 | JGI IMG/M metagenome (GOLD analysis project Ga0209700, IMG submission 187528) | Root nodule microbial communities of legume samples collected from California, USA - Siratro red BW (SPAdes) (version 2) | ecosystem: Host-associated > Plants > Roots > Nodule | place: USA... | reverse complement strand
ATATCTTGATACAAAAGGGATCAAGAATGGTTAAGAAAGACTCCCTGATTGGCGCGCAGAAGAACCCTTTGCACAGTCTTGAAGAATTCCAATGGCACAGTGAATTGGTCAAGAGTGATTCTTCAAAAAAAGCCCCAATTGAATTTGATCAAGAACTTCTCAATTACCCAAAGTGTTTTCTCACTGTGATCTCAAGAAATAACTCTCAATTTTTGTAGTTCAGACTCTTGCGCACTTTAGAAACCTTGCAGTTTTTATAAAGGAAAAACCCCCAATTCTGTTTTTCATAAATCAGTTATTTAAGTTCTGCCAGACACGAATAAATCATTTCATAAGAACTGGAATCGATTTATTTTTGTCCAGTGCAGTGTATTTCAAACCAGTTTGCACCAAACTTTAGTTAGCTCACTTTGATTAGTTTTAATCACTCTTAGACCATTGTGCTGGTGGAATTCTCCTCAATTATGCATAGGTTCTTTGCCAATCAACCTCTCACTCAATCACACAAGAACAAATCCCAAATCTCCTCCAATTGCTTGCTTGTTTTGTCTTGCTTGTTTTGTCTTGTTTGACTTTATCAAATCTTTATTCTTGTGAGAGTAATAACAAAACTTGTAAACAAACTACTAGTAAGAACATTAAGCTTGGATGCATAAGTTAGTCATGTCAATCTCTTATAGTTAAAATTCATCAATTCACTTAACCACATTTTTTTTAACTTAATGAATTCTATTCATGATCCTTGAAGTAACTTTGTTCATTTAAAGAAATTTCAAGCCCATGTTGGGTAAGTGGGGCTTATTTGACCTTTTCCACATCCATGTTGAAGATATTGTGCCCGCATATGTTCTCGTCGGTGAAGACATGGCATTTCTAAAAGACAAGGCAAGGGGACAGAGGTGAAAACATCAAAAGTTTGAAGACTAAACAGTCATAACAACAACAATCACAATCACATATCATTTTTAAAGAATAACCATTCAATTGACCTAATCCAAAGCTCAAACCACTATAGAACACTATAGACCACGTCCAAATGCCGACCATCACAGACCACGTCCCAATGTCGACCACCACAGACCACCGCAACACTTAATCCCAAACTAAAAAAATCATTGAACCTAATGGCAAGAAAAAAAATTAAATGAAGAATCAACCATAATTGAACTTACAACACAATGAGGATGCAATTTAAACATAAATATTGAAGAAATGCAACGATTTGGGACACAGGCACGCTGGTTGTGCATTTTAGGGTTTAGTGTGTCATGGAGAATGAAGACACACGCAAAAGATAAAAAATTGGGGCATTTTATAAAGCACTGCGTCAACTATGCATGGGCTAAACCCATGCTTTAAAAATTTGACCATGTGACAGCTTAGCCCACGCACCAAACGCCACATAAGCCGCATACACGTGGGTCTGACCTACACTAACCTTGCTTTAAATATATTAATTTTAATTTGTTTCTTAAAATATTGTGCCAGAAGAGTAAATTTTCCCAGTAATCCTTTGGATATAATCATATATTTCTAAAACCAGTAAAACAGTATAACAAATTCCTTCATTGCTATAGTCATGGTCATAATTTTTATAAAATCATCACTTTTGTATTAACTCGACTAACTAATAACTTAATAACCTAGCTTCATAACACATTGTAAACGATATTTTCACATTTTCGTGGTAACGAACTAAACCTTACAATTCCTGATAACTATTACATGTAGTTTTTATATGTTACTTTATATATTTTTAATATATATATATATATATATATATATATATATATATTATAATAAGATATAAAATAAAGTGTGTAATTGTTTTTTATGGACCTAACAGTTTATCTCTAGTAGTTAGAAGGGATATTAAAATTAGTTAATAGGAAAAGTTTTATTTTTTTAATGCATTAAGTACATTTTTTAGTGATGTTTTATGTACAATTACCGAAAGTTAAGTGTTATGATTATAATTAAAATTAAAACAAAATAATTTAAAAACCTTCTTTATATGAATAATTGACAACCTTATAATTATTGTTATGCCTGGAAACTTTGTTCACTCTCACATGTTTTATAATTGATGACCTCCATTCACAATTCAATTACCAGTATGTTACTCTAGGTTGAATTAGAGAAAATTATATTTTTATTTGTTACAAAGTTGAAGAAATTAGTAGAATAACATACTTTTTGAAGTTTGAGAACAAGTTTATAAATTTAAAGATATAAGAATTAAAATTAACTTTTTTGAAGATATAGGGACCAAAATGATATCTTTTTCTACAATATATTATTTACGTAGCAACATAGGTAATATATTATTTACATAGCAACTAGGTTGGAACGCTCCTTCAAATTGATTGGAATGAATTAACTCCTTATCGTATATTTTTATGAAACAATACTTATTTAAAAGAAAATTAAAATTAGTACGTACTAGTGTAATACATGATTATTGCAAAATCAAATAATCTTATGTCAAGCCAACAAATCACTTTAATCCTGTTTGAATAATATTAGAAATATAAATTTTTTTTACTACATTGAGATATTGAATCATTTTCATATATTTAAGTAGTCAAACATTACATTATTAAAGAGGTATTTATTAAAATAAATATTTTATTTTGTTATAGATTATAGTGTTAGCATATATATATATATATTGTTACTTTTCTTTCTTAAATGTATTTAAATAGATACATTTAAATAGGTACAAATTTTAAGCATAAATATAAAATATTAAACTTTTTGTGTTAACATGAACTGAAACTAAAGCAAGCCTAAAACCCAATTGTTATTGTTAAGCCCATTTTAATTACACAAGTGATCACATTTACTAATACAACCTTATATGATATTAAGACCCGCTAATGTCTCTCAAGCCTAATTAACACTCTTAAGTTCAATTTATTAAATCATTCTTAGGCTTAAATCTCAATTGTTCTTCTTAAGCCCAATTTGATTACACAAGTGGTCATATTTACTACACAATCCTATAGAGAGCTTCTTTCTGCACCTCCATGATCTCATCCTGCACCTCCATACCCCATACAAAAATATGAATTTACCCTTGAAAAAAAAATATAATCCAACTCTACCCTTTACAGGCTTCCGGATTGTACAATCCAAAAGCTAAAATATTTTGGGTTTAACTTCCGAATTGTGTAATCCGAAAGTGACTCTGTATAACACACTTCAACACCATCCATACCATACATTCTTTTGGATTTTATAATCCGTAAGGTAAAATGTTTTGAGAATGACTTCAAGATTACAGAATCCGAAAGCTTTTGGACATTTAAAAATGACTTCCGAATTGTGAAATTCAAAAACATTTGTTTCCAAATTACACAATCCGGAAAGCATTTTCAAATATCTAATAGCTTTCGGATTCTGCAATCCAGAAGTTATTCTCAAAACGTTATTGATTCTCCACCAATCTATTTTGACTCATGTTGTTTCTGGCTTTGATTTCTTTGTGCATTAATTAATTAATACAGTTTTGGGCAATGGAGAGACCAGAAGTTTCTCCTTCAAACTCATTAGGCTTTTGGTTTTCTCATTCATTATCTTTTCCTCCATTCTCCACCAACCTATTCTTACTGGCGTGTTCTTTAATCTCTTTGTGCATTAATTAATAATTAATGCATTTTTGGGCAATGGAGAAAATTCTCTACCAACCTATCCTAATTCACATTTCATTGCTTCTAGATTTAATTTCTTTGTGCATTGATTAATAATGAATGTCTGGGCAATGGAGAGGCAGAAAAAGAAAATTTAATTTTCTGCTTAAAAATCCCTTCAAAATCACTAGGCTTTTGGTTTTCTCACTTATTATCTTTTCCTAGATTCATCTTCATTTCAACAGTTCTTCTACTTTTAAGCCTTTTCATTTTTTAAATTCAAGCTTCCAGATTGTGCAATCCGAAAGTCAATTTTCTTAAACATTCCGATTGCATAATCCAAAAGCCATTTTCATACCCTTAAGGCTTTTGGATTGGAGGTGCGCATTTCAATCCGAAAGTAATTTTCCTAAACTTTAAACTTCTAGATTGTAAAATCCGAAAGTTATAAAAAAAAATCCCTATGTATTCTACAATATTGTAAAGGAAATACCTTTTGGATTGTAGAATCCGTATGCCAAAAAAAATTTGTTATGACTTTCGGATTCTACAATTCGAAAGTTTTAAAGTTTTCGTTATGGGCATTTCCATCTTTTACTCAAGGTCAATATTGGAATTGTGAAAATTATGGAGGTGCAAGAATATACTATGGAGGTGCAGGAAGAACCACTCAATCCTATATGATATTAACACTTCCTAATAAGGCTCAAACCTAATAAACACCCTTTAAGTTAAATTTATTAAAACATTCTTAGACCTAAGAGTTGTTGTTCTTAAGTCCAATTTAATTACACAAGTATTCATATTTACTTTTTAACTTATTATTTTATTAACAACATTTTTTTATCTAAATTTTCAACATTTTTTTTTCTTTTGAAATTTTATTTTTTCAAAATTTAATATTTTTATAAATTTTTTGTACAAAATACATTAATTTTTTAATTTTCATACATAATATAAATTTTATATTTTTTTTCTTTTCTATCATTAAATTCATTCTTTTAAAACTACAATTATTAATATAAATTAAAAAGAAATTTATTATGCTATTTTCCTATTTTTTATTTTTTAATTAGAAATTAATTATTTTATTAAAATAAATACTTCTAGTTCATTTATAAGAATTTTGATTTTTGTAATTTTCTTCTCCCTTGTGTGGGTCAAACCCACACTATTATGGTGCGTAGGTTTGCCCACCACTTGATTTTATTTTATATTTTTTAATTCTTTTTTTGCATTTTGCATGTGTCTAGCTCGCTCGTACTATTTACAATTTATTAATTTCTAATACTATTTTTGTGTGTGGGCCTTACCGTCGTTCTATTTATTTTTTTATTTTAATTTTTTTTCATTGTGTATGAATCGAACCCACGCTATCTATAATTAATTAATCTAATCGATATTATTGTGAGTGGGTCTGATTGCGACATAATTTTATTTTGTTTTTTAATTTTTTTTATTTTATGTCGATCAAATCATACTATTTGTAATTATTTAATTATAAATAATATTTTAATACATTGACTTGACGCTCACTTTACTTTATTTTTTATTTTTTAATTTTTTTTCTCATATTGGTCCGTTACTATGTTTTAAAATAAATTTGACCCACACTTTTTTTATTGGCCATTAATCAACACATCTTTTTACAGCTAGATCAGTATTTTTGAAAAAACTTGACTAAAAAGGCACATAATTGTGAAAAATCATCGAAATACAAAGTTTTGTGGCCATCCATATCATGGCCAAATTTCAGCCGGAAACAACTGTGTTAGAAACTTTTTCAGTTATTAAATTAAAGTTCTCGACAATATTATAAATTATCCATACAGGATTCTTCATAGATTTTTACACCATTTCGGATTATAAATCATAATAAAAAATATTAATAATTTAGGTATAAATAATTGATTGAGTAAAATGTAAATTGAGACATTTTACTTTTAGTATAGTAAAAAGAATTACAAAGAATAATTTGAATTTGGTTAGTTTTATTTTAGTTTTGTTAATAATTAATATAATTTATCACATATTTAATCGTTTTTTTAATAATTGTTACATATGTTTATTAAAAAATTAAAATTAAAATTTTAGAAAAATCATTAAAAATTTTAAATGTATGAAAAGAATAATAAAAGACTCGCTTGAAGGATAATTACATATTAATTTTAATTTTCTTCTTAATAAAAATAATATGATAATTATTAAATATTAATCACGTAATTCTCTTAATTATAAATGAAGTTCAAATAAAATTAATAGATTTAATTAAATTACAATTAACTTTTTTTTATTCTATTTAACAAACAAAAACACTTATTGAGTATATCAGTTTGAATATTTATGATAAATTTAAATAAACTTGTGGCTTGTAAAAGCATAAAATATAATCAGATAAAGAAAGTTTATTAGGATTAAGTTTAAGATTAATCATAAATTTAAAATTAGGTGTTTCCCACATAATTTATTAAAGGTGATTGGAATGAGATTATGTATCTGATAAAGAAAAAAAAGGATTAATTTTAATAAGAGAATTAAAATCTTTTACTGTATATATATATATATATATATATATATATATATATATATATCCACAATTTATTTTCCAATTTTAATTCTCGTAACAAAATTGTTGATTTTCAGTTTTATTATATATTCTAGTCTTTGTTATTTTAAAACATGCCAAACTGGTTACAACCCAAATCTTGAACATTATAAACATAATGAAAATATATAATTCTATATTGTAAGAAATAAAAGGTCATTTAATTCTATAAAACTAAGATAGATCGATAGAAAACCTTGACCAAGTGTAAAACGATTGAAACAAATAGCTAGAAAACCTTGACCAAGTGTAAAACGATTGAAACAGCTATAAATAACTAGATAAAGAATGTGTGAGGCCATGATGATGGCCATTCTGTGTCATCACTTTTTATCTGAAAAGGAAAGTATCATGAGCACTTCGTTAGGTTCCAAACTTCAGGTGAAATATGGTCCAAATTCCCGGCGTTCTCATGATAAGTTTCACAAAAGGCTTGAAAACTCATTGTGTGCAACTTATCCTTAGCAGTTTCCTTTTGTTGCATGCCTCATGTAAATAACAATCCAGCACTGTGGCAGTGCAGAGATAAAGTCCCTAAAACCCACATTAAAGTTTTGTAACATACATGGAGAAAGACAGAAGAATCTGGCAATATTTTTGTCCTTTGTGAACAAACTGATATGGTCACTACCACACCGAGCCAACTTTTAAGGAATCTTATACTCCCTCAAATATTTATGCTCATATATCCAAAGCACACCACCACTATAGAGAGTATACACTACACCTCCCTCTTTATGTGTTATTGATAAAAAAAATATCATAGAAGAACAGAAGAAATTCATATAGTGAGCTATAAATCAATGTACTTTAGATATAGTTGTTGAGAGTTGAAAACATTTTGATGGTGCTGAAAGATTATTGATTGATTGAAAATAAGTTATAAAATAAATTTCAAGGTAATGTATTGAATGCAATAAAATGACATCAGAGAAATAACTCCCAAAAAGGGTTAATAACTTTATAAAAATATGGAAGATAAGTTGGGATAAAGGAATTATTTATCAAATGTACCGAAAAAGAAGTTGTGCAAATAAATATAACCGAAAAACAGTTCTCAAATAATTTCTATCACTGCAAGAAAACAGTCAAATAGTTACAAAAAATATGTGTGGGTTAATGGCCCAAGCAAGAAGCATGGGCCAAACCCACTCTAAAATATTATAGTCCACGCAATCTATCTGAATAAAAAAATTTTAAAAAAATTAAAGCTAAGCGGGGGCCAAACCCATGCAGCATAATATTATTTGCAATTTATTAATTGCAAGCTACGTGGGCTAGACCCACACAAAACTCAAAATAAAATTTAAAAAAGAAATTAAAATCAAGCAGGGCCAGCAGCGTGGGCTAGACTCACGCTAAACGCAAAAGAAAATTCAAAAAAATAAAAGTAAAATCGAGCGGGGACCAGACCCACACATCACATTATTATTTGTAATTAATTAATTTTCAGCAACGTGGGTAAGACGCACGCACCACAATATTATAATAATTTTTATCAAATTAATAAGTATAATAAGGCAGTAAAGTTCTTCAGGTCTCATGATCATGGATACTGTTGACTTTTCTGAGAGGTTGACTTTTTTGAGAGGTTATGGGTTTGAGTCTTACCTGTGCACTCTGTCCACAAATTTTATGAGAGTATTCTTGTAGTGTGTTTACAATTTCCTTTGCAAATTCTTATTTTACCCTTGATAATTGTTCTCTTTCATCATGTTTCTTACTTTTACTTTTACTTTGTGTTTACACTTCTTGCTTGTTAATTTTAATCAGACTTATATTTTTTGTTTTTCAATCTCAATAACACATTTATTTACTTTTTAATTTCTTCAAATACTTTCTGGTTTAGAATTTGTTTTTCATAATTTATAATTTTTTTTAACATTATAGAATCGTTCCTTCTCCAAAGTTTCTTTTCAATAAATACTTTAACCTTGCATTAATTATTTATTCTTGCAAGACAGTCATCTTCTTAAAATGATTCAAATCCAAGTCACGATTATTTTATATAATAAATAAAATTTATATTTTTATATACGTAAGATCTCCAAATTTTATAAATATGATAATAGAAATATTATTAATATATAGAACCGACTCGTTTTTCTAGAAATAATTATTTTTATATAGTTTTAACACATTTAAATGGAAAATTCTGAAAAGGGGAAGCATAAGCAAAAAGGGTAAAAAAAAAAAACTATTTTATTTGTTTTATTTAACTTTTTATTAATTGATTTTAATATTTTCATTTGGTATGCTTGGTGGGACTGAATTTGTTTACAAAGTTTAGTAAGATACATACAATTATTAGTTTTAAATGTGTTAAGAGTGTTTTAAGTTTTACATGGTAGATTAAATATCTATACTTAATTATAAGTATTGACGTGATAAATGTTATTATGTTTAATTACAAGGAGTCTATTCCTCACATCTTCTTTAAATGCTTTATTTTATTGTTGTATATATTTAGTCTTGGTTTTACAAAGTCTTAGCATATTTATTTTTCTTAAAGATTTTATCTCTTTCATTAAATATCGGAGAGTGCTTTAATTATACACATAATACTTGTTGTTTTTACCTTTTTTAGTTTAGAAGATTTAGAGAATGAGAAACTACACCAGAAACTACACCAAAACTTCAGTCTCTATATAACTCTTCATACGATACAGAGTCATATCAAAATGTTTAGTAGTTCTTGTAATAAAGTCATGAATAATGATATATCTGACGTTTTTATTGGTATTAGTATGGTAGGGTTAAAAACTCTTCAAGTTCTTTGGAAATTTTCTTCGGCTAGCTGGATCTAAGTGAATACGAATGAAGCAGTTAAAGATTCTCTTGAATTTGCGACTTGTGTTGAAATCCTTAGTGTGAGCATGATGGAGTATGTTGGTAGCTATTCTTCCTTTTTGGGTGTTCATTATTCCTTCTTTGTCGAGTTTATGAGTATTATTTTTCTATTGAGCATGTTATAAAGGTTGGTTACAGGTGTTTGTAGTTTGTGGTTTGTCTTGCTTCCTCTTTTGTGCATATGGTCCCTTGGCCTATAAGAGGTAGGTGGTATAAATGTTTGGCTTTTTGTAAGGATATTGAATTTAAAGTTTCTCATATCTTTAAGGAGGGTAATCATTATGCAGATAAACTTTGTTTCTTTTAAGCTTGTGAATAGGCTAGAGTTCTGTTGGTATGCTAATTTGCCTTCTAATCATTCTTTAGACTTTTTTTATAAGAGGTTTAAATTCCATACGTTCCATTTTTCTTAGGGTGTTTCTAGGGATTTTTCTTGTTTTTCTTCGCATGAGTTTTGACCTAGTCCCTCCATGTTTGTTTGTTGTTCTCTTTGATAAAATATGATTGTTGAAATTTGAAGTATTAACCTAATTGAAATGTCAAGTTTCATAATAATGACTAACATAAGATTTATACAAAAAAAAATCATTAGTGACATTTTCAATTTTTTAAATTGATTCAACGTTTTTTTGAGATTGAGCAATGAGCAAATAGTAATGTCTACCCGACTACAAAATAACAATAATAATACAAACTCTACAAAATATAAATGTTCACCATTGAGTGTAGGTCAAAATGAAAATACATACAAAATATTTTTACGATGACTCGTGTAGTCACAACTATAGCACCATTGAGCCAAATGACATCAACAATCAACTACAAGTCCCGTGTTTACACAAATGGAACCTATCATGACTACCCAAATGGGACAAATTCTTTTGTTCCATGTACAACCTTCGTTCGAGGTAGGAACTTTGATGACTAATAAAAATCTATGGAACCCTCTGGAACCCTTATTAATGAAAGATATCATTAGGGAATGAGACCTTGGAAATCTACCATGTCTTTCTAAGGAGCACCACCTTTCCAATATACTGTTAGTTCTCAATGAGCACCACCTTGCCAATGAAATTTAAACGCTCAAATGAAAAATAATCAAAATATTTTATCCAATCAACAAGGTATGGACCCATATTATTATGGAAGGAATTAGAGCTTGATATATGCATTTTGAATGGATCCTTATAATAGATTAGGCAAGAGATGGATGATATTAATTTTGAAATTATCAATAAGTTATCACAACAAATGACTACAATGTTAAATCCTTTAGTCCAAACTACAAATGAACGCTTTCAATTATTAGTTGATCAAGTGGTTGAAGTCCGAAAGAAGTGTCAGCAAATGTGGTTCTTTACAGTGAGTTATTGAATAATAATACTCAATGACAAAATGATTTCAATAACAATTACTCAGAAATTTCTTATGTAATAAAAAAAGTTAAGACGCAGATCAAATTTTGCATCAAATGGAAACCACGTGAAAAGACGTTTAGTAGGCAATGTAGGTCGATGGAATAACCAAAATTATTTGAATCAAAATAATTTACAGAGGAATCAAGTGATGAAAAACACATGAAGAATTAATAAAGGTTAGAAATGGGATACTTCAAATAACCTTATTTTTATGTCTCCATTTCCAAAAGTAGTGTTAAGGGAAAAATTACGAAAAGGGTATAAAGTTCCCAAATTTATAAAGTTCTCTATAGAAATAGGAGAACCAACAATTGAACACATAACTAAATATCATAGACTGAAACTTTAAAAGTGAAGTATTTTCCTAGTTTATTAACAATTTTTTTAATTAGTTCACAACATTACCTCCAAACATGATTTATAATAGGGCTAAATTGGAAAGGAATTTCCATGAACAATTATTTTGGGAAGAAACTCATCTAAATCTAATTGACTTAATGGATATTAAGATATATAGTAGTTAAAATATAAATGACCACTTAAATCAATTTAGACAATTAAAAGCAAAGATGTTATACTCAAACTCTTGACATGAATTGGTTTTAAGGCAACAATTGAGTTACAAAATTTAACAAGGAAAAAGTTAGTAAACTTATTACTAAGAAACATGACTTGAAGCGAAAATAAAGTTAGAAGAATTCAACAAATAAGGCTAAAAAAGAAAGATATCAAAAATTTGAAAAACCATCTACCATATATAAAAACATCGATTGAAAATAAAGAATAAAGTGAAATAGATATGAATCAATATCTGTTATGGAAAACAAGGTGAATAATGCAAAAATAAAAAATCAAGATCTCCTTATTTATGTACATTGTTGGAAAAATAAGAAGTTAAAGATAAAATGGCTAATCGAATGTATATTTTCGATGTAACAAAATATAATAAGATTTTTCAATATTTTGTTAAAAGACAAGTAAATTAAATTGAGCGATGATCATAAGTTCCCCTTTTTAGAACAAAGAAAGGGAAGAAAATATTGTAAATATGATAATATTTTGGTTATAATAGGGTGTTTGTTCCTTTTAATTACCTTGTTGTTTCCATTTTTTTGTGTTCCTAAATCTAGATATATGCATCCTTTAGCAGATACGATTAAGTCCAAATTATCTTCTTGGAAAGGCAAGATAAGATGTTAAGAATGATGATATTTGTTTCTTTTAATTACCTTATCGTTCCTATTTTTTTATGCTCCTAAATCTAGATATATACGTCCTTTAGTAGATACGATTAAGTTCAAATTATTTTCTTGGAAAGACAAGATAAGATGTTAAGAATGATGGTGTTTATTCCTTTTAATTACCTTTTCGTTCCCATTTTTTGTGCTCCTAAATCTATATATATGCATCCTTTAGTAGATACGATTAAGTCCAAACTATCTTCTTGGAAAGGTAAGATAAGATGTTAAGAATGATGATTGGGTTTAATTTGTTAATTCTATTATTTTTGGTATAATGACTTATAGCTTTTAAATAATATATATATATATATATATATATATATATATATATATATATATATATATATATATATATATATATATATATATATAAATGGCCTATAATTCTACCTAATAAGTTGATAAATGAATTAGGAATTTTATATGGACACAAAAAATCTCTAAAAATGGTATTGTTTATGTTAATTGGAATATGGTTTGTAATCCTAGATCTAATGGCAGGTTTCAAGGTCTTAATTTATAGGTGGAAACTAAGGCTTAACTCCTCCATTTGGCTTGGAATTTGCTTACAATGACATGCCTTGGTATACCCTTATCAGAGCTAGGTTCCTTAAAATGTGAATGTTTGAATATCCCACTGATCATTCATCATCGATTTAGTAATCACTATCACACGGTCCTTGAGAATACTTTTTTGGACTCTTGGTAAGGGAGATCACATTAACGTTTGGAATGATATATGGTTCTCTTCTTCGTATATCTCATTCATTGCTATAGTGCCTTATCTTGAAAGGGTTTAGTTGTATGCTTTTATTGCCAATGGGCGAAATGGAAATACTTGAAAAATATCCTTTACGTTAAGTAGTATGCATGAGATTCAAGATATGAAGCATATGGTTCCTACAAGTTTCCTAGATATTCCTAATTGGATGTTGGATGATAATGGAGTTCTCACACAAAGAGTCGCAAAACAATTCTTCTCTCCCTCTTCTCCTTATTGTGAGTGGGGTAAGTTAGCTTAATCTAATGCTATTCCTCCAACTAAACCTTTAATGCTTTGAACAGCCTTTCACAACAAACTCCCTATGGATAAGGATGCTCAAAAGAGATGGGTTATGATGTGCTTTATGTGTACTTTATGCAAGGATCATGAGGAAGATATTAGGCATTTTCTTAATGTTCTTTTATATCTTTTATTTGGACTTGATTCATAATGTTTTTCTTGATATTACTAACTCATCTCTTTTAGACATTATTTCTTTTCTCAGTTCTACATGTGGTCCTTTGGTCAAGCACATTAAGCTTGCTTCTATTATTTTTATCTTATGGATGATCAGGAGGATGAGAAATCATGCTAGATTTCAACAACACATACCATGGACTTTGGCATTAATTATATTAAAATACAAATTACAATGTTAGGTAACCTTTCAAATATAAAAATGCATGATGATATACCTAACTTTTTTGTTTTGAAATTTTTTGGCGTCAACACTAGATCCTTTAAAGTCTCTAATCCAATACAAGTGGTTTGGAATACCCTAATGTGGGTTGGATCGAGCTGGGTGTTGTTAGAGGCTCTCCCGGTCTTGCTGCCTATTTTTTCATTTATAAAGATAATAGAAAGGAGTATGTTGAGGGCATTTTTGGCCTTTTTGGGAATTCAGTGTTACTTTTATGCATAACCTATGAGTGAATCGAGCATATTAAGAGGGTTAATTATTTAGAAGATTTGGCTTAAGACTAATTCATCTTTATTTTGTCAATATTTTTCTTCTAATGGTTTGATCTTTTAGTTTATTACGACACTAGTAGAAAAAACACATTTAATTGCAGTTATACAAGGCTTACAAGCGTGGTTCCGGAACTGCGGTTGATACAACCGTGATAAAAAGTACTGAAGATACCACCGTGATTGTAAAAATCGCGGTAGTAAAGTTAATTTTTTTCCCCCACTGTCAGTACCAGTCTCAGTTCTATGCCTTTTGTGCTTCTTATGAGAGTGTGACGACTCCAGCTCCTTGTGGATCTGAGTGAGCTCCCTAAAAGAAGCAGAGGCCCAACGAAGATATGCACTAATGATATGTGAAGCACCATTATCCACAGAGACAAACTTTGAAAGAATTTTCGATGCTATGGATAGTGATACGTCTTGCACTGAAGCATAGTGCCCAGAAATTGTCTTCATCTTCCTCATCTTTACCCTTCAAACACACACCTAAATTTGAAAAGGAATAAAAGGAGGGTTAGCTGGGCACATTCTGAAAAAACACTCAAAATCACAACTTCAAAATTCACTCAAGTATTTGGCAAAACCTAACATAAAATCAACTCATTCACAAAACAACTAAAATGAAAGATTCACATCAACAAACTCAAGATCACAACAATTGTACTCAATGGGACTCCCATTCACATCCAAGATCAAAAGGCTCAACTGCCTACCAACACCAACATCCCTAGAACACCAACCCAACGAAACCCCAATCATGGGATAAACCAGCGTGAACGGAACAAGCGCGGAACCAAGAAGAAGCAAATTAAGAGAGCAAAAGCCCCACCCGAGCCTTCGAACCGCAGTCCAAAGCAAAGAAGACGCTTCCCTAGCCTTAAGGCTAGGGTTTTCCCCAATACTTTGTCCGCCAATGCTAATCCAAGTACAGTGAATTTCCCGGGAGGTGAACGAATGACCCATATTAGCGAAGAAGGAAGAAACAGTGTGACAAAAGGAGGTCTCATTGGTAAGGAGAGTTAGATCGGTATTGACGAAAGAGGCGAGGGAAGAGAAAGAGGTGAAAGATGGGGAGAAGAGGAGGAGCAAATTGAGAGGGAAGGGTGGGGGGAAGGGTGGTCCCAGGAGTGGTCGTGGAGGAGTTGGGAGAGGGAGTGGGCGAGGTGGAGGACGTTGGGGGCAGAGGGAGGAAGGAGAGGGCATGGGAGAGGCGAGAGAGGGCGGAGGAAGGGAGGTCGAAGGAGAGGGAAGGGTTGGGGAAGAAGGATTGGAGCTTGGAGAAGGAGAGAAGAGGAGAGGAGGAGAAGAAGAGTTTGAAGGCGAAGAGGGAAGAGGAAAGAGGAGGGAAAGAGTATAGGGTTTCGAGAATGAAACCAAACGCAGTTCGGATCACATATCATCACGGTTGTTTTCAGAACCGTGATGATATCCTCCCCGCAAAATAATTTAAAAATTATTTAGTACCTACCACCGCGGTTTTGGAAACAACGCGATGGTATCTCCCTACGGTGTTTCAAATTTAAATATTTGTGTGTCTTACCATCGCGGTTAACCACGATGGTAATCTCCTGTAATGTTAATACGATCGCGATTGTTATGGACAACCGCGGTGGTATCATTGCACTTAATTTCAAAAATATCACCGCACTGTTTTTAATCGGTTCCTTCTTAATGGCGATGATATCCTGTCATGGAATGTGTTTTTTCTATTAGTGCAGAGAGATGGAAAAAGTATATTAAGGTTTGTAAGAACGTTGATTTAAGGTCACTCATATTTTTGGAAAAAGGAACTACTATGTTAATAAATTTGCTAAAGTGAGTATAAATAATAAATTAGATTTTGCATTGTATGAAACTTTGCCAACTTATATTACTTTGGATTTTTTTTTCATAACAGATACAATTTTCCTTTATTCATATTGTAATGGGGGCTGATGTTTTTCTTGTTGAACAAGTTTTGGTCTAGTCCTCCGATATTTTATTTTCTTTTCTTTGTTTAATAATATTTTTATATAATAACAGATGATTAATGAATCTTGGATATTAGCCTAATTGAGATATTAAAAAAAATTGTTCAAATTCAAATTGTGTCTATTTTATATAATAAATGAAATATATATATATATATATATGAAAACTAACACTTTTAGGAATATAATAATAGAAATGTTATTAATAGAACGGACTTATTTTGTAAAAGAATTATTTGTAATACAGTTTAACATATTTTAATTAAAAATTATGTTTAATTGATAATTCAAATAAAGGAATCTCAAAAAAATACTTCATTCTATATTTTAATAATCCATTTAAATATTTTATTCCAAATTCCTCGAGTAAGTAGCAATCTAACATCATGAAAGTGCTGAGATAAAATCCCCGAAACCCACATGAAAGTTTTGTAACATGTATGGAGAAAGGAGGAAGAATCTGACCAATTTTTTGTCCTTTGTGCACAAACTAATATGGTGAGTACCACACCGAGCCAACTTTTGGGAATCTAATACTCCCTTATATATTTATGCTCATATATCCAAAGCCAACCACCGCTATAGAGAGTACACACTACACCTCACTCTTTATTTTGCTTTCATGCACTTGCCTGCTTTATCATCCCAACAAACAACTAAGATCGTGTGAAAGGTTGCATGGCTTTGCTCTTCTCTATTTGGGTGTCATTCAAAATAAACAAATAAAAACCCATGCGAAAGATGGTGCTAGATTTGGAAAAGTTATGAGTGCATTATCTGGATATCTTGGTGATCTTGTTATTATACTAACCATAGTTTAGCTTCATATTTTTATTAAAATAATATAGTCCTTTGAGTAAATGTATAACTTTACTATGATATAGAGTAATTAATGTGAAGATAAATTTACGAATATAAGGATTGCTGTTTCACCGAAGACTGAGAACATCACTTAACTTAAAATTCTCGTAAGAGGCTAAAACTGAAACAATTGTGGAATGGAGGGTATCATTAGGTATACCATGATTGACAGATTATTTTGTTTTTTAAATATGTTGTTTTGATTTTTAATGGTGTGCATGAAAAAGAAAATCTATCGAGAGAAGTTAATTTCACAAATAAATCTTTATATCTCGATAAATTAGTTATTGAATTCTCGACGAATTAAAAGATAGCTAGGTGTTGCTTTTTTATCTAGGAGTGTATGGGGGTTACTATTTCATTGGGGGTAATGAATAAGTTTGGAATCTCTTTATGCAAATCAAAAGATATTCCGCTAAGTTTTTTACACATAAGGTTTGGGTTCTAAGGGAAGAGTGGAAAATTTACGAAGGATATGAATTTTTAAGACCATAGAGAAAAGTCTTTCGGCAAAAGACACTAGAACCTTTCTCTCTTAGTTCCAAGGTAATTGGTTTTATACAACTCAATCCACGTCACATTTGAAGTGTTAAAACCAAAAAGCTACTTAAGCAAAGATTCAAACCAATAAAAGGTGGTAACACACTTATAGGAGTGTCGCACAGCCGTTTTACTTGAATGTGATTACTTGTTCTCAGCCAAAATTTATCTGCCAAAAGGATTTGACCTTAACTCTTTTAATTTTTCCGCCATGTATAAACCCTTTGGTTAGTTCTTTAACTTTTTGAGTTCAACAAGCATCCTAGCTGGTTTTGGATTTAATCACTTTAGAACAAGAATTATGCTACGAAGGAACTGAAGCCGCAAAGACAATATTGCATCCCTATTAATGCTCAATAATGTCAACATCACAAAAAAATATATACAAATAATAATAGTGATAATAATCTCTGAGTAGTATAGTCACTAGTGAGTTGTAACTAAGAGAGTGCACTATACTATAGGTGGGTGTGTGATGAGGAAAGAAGCAGTCAAAGATTTTGTGTTGTAATCATTAAAGTGTTTGGTATGTCTTTACTCCTATGAAAATGATTTTTTAAGGAAAGGACGATAAACAAGGAACAAAGGAAACAGTAAAGAAAAAGTGAGTTTGGATGGCAGGAAAAAGAGATAAAGGGCAAAAATTGTAAAAAAGAAAAGAAATCAGAAGCTGTGTGCCAGGTAGATTTGTTCAGATGCTCAGTGGACCCCTATTGGAGTCAGGAACCGATGCATGATAAAAGGGTTCTTTTTCTCTTGGGCTAAATTTAAAGGCAAGAGAATTATCTCTTGGACCCACTCCATGGCCCAGCAACTCAGTTTTCTCTATTCTTCAATGCATCTATCTATTCTTCTATATCATTCACCTCCAAGCTTATCATTTTCTTCCTTTTTTCATGTGATCCATTTGGATGAAGAAGCTACTCTTCATATATAAATTTTCACATGAAAGTGACACATGTTTAGGCTGAACTATGAGAGCAACGTATGAATGACACTCCAAATGGGCATGCTCACTAACAATTGATTAAAGAACTTATTGTACAAATAGCTAAGTACATGTTAACTTTTTCTAAGTACATGCTCACTAATGCTATAATAATGTAAAATTTGAAATGATGGAGATGATGAATTTGATTACAAAAGTTAACATTAAAACGTTAATTTGATATATGTGTATATTTTTGGGATATTATATCTTTATTACAGTGTTACAAGTATTCTTCATGAGAAACAATTTAATCTAATTAGATAGAGTTATTACTGTTATGATTTTTTTTAAGTATAATTATTCTGGATTTGAACTCAAAATTCATGGTTAAACTAAAATAATGTTGTGTTATTTGATTTACGCGTTTTATAAGATATTAATTGAATATATTTAGGTATATATTACAGCACTGATTAAAATGGATATATATAATATGCTTTTCACAATCAGATGAAATCATCCAAGATCTGATTTTATTGTTTTAATCTTTTCTACAGACGAATTTAGGTTTTTTCCTGAGCAAAAACACGTACAAAATAGCATTTCCTTTTCTAATAAAAAAAACAAATAAATTGCAATCTTACATCTCAAAAGCCATGCATAATTTATTTGCGACATGGCTGTATTAAAAACAACTGAATTTAGTTCGTTTTTGGAAAAAGTGAAACGCAAGACTACTTTTGTGCGCAATAATAAAGCTAAAACAAGATTTAGCCATAGTCACTTTCATATTTGAAAACTATTTTGAGTATGAATTTCTTGAGTCTAGAGCTAGCCATTGTTACTTATAATGCTATCTACTTTTAGTAGTTTATGTTGCCAAGTGCTGGTTTTGATTTAACATTCATTGATTAGATACGCGATGATGACAAGTCTTCTAAACAAATAGTAGATCATAGAAACCATAACTTATGGATCCCCCTTTGTCCAACATCCACTAAGATTATAGCCACCGTTGTATAAAAGTAAAGCCAAAAATACAATAATAATATTATATCTAGTCGTATATTATACTTATAGCATGTAGCCATTGTTAAAATATGTGAATGTTCAGGAAGGAATATTGCAATACACAGCTTTGGAAATAAACTATTATCAATGTTGCAGCATGTCACTTCTTGCAACATGCTCTATAGATACTTTACTCTGCCACTTTAATTTTCTGTGTTTGATCCTATTTTAATACACCTGCTTCACTTACACACATGATTTAATGATAGTAAGTTATTTTTCCTTATTTGGTTCATATTAATTAATTTTTTTGTGGTAGTCTCAAATCCGAACTCAAACTTGATCATCTCTTTCACACACACAAAAGGGTAAAGCACTAATTTTCAATTAAGTAATGTTCTTTTTAGAATTATCGATATGGGTTACATAATTAGAGGTTACCCTGGCCTCTGCTTTAAATTTTTGTATTCTTTCGTAAAGGCAAAGTGCAACCAAAGTTTATATTAGTGCAAAAATAAATACTAATTAATACTGCATTAGGACATGTGTTTAATTCACGAACGGATATTTTAGTTCGTATGGTCAATTAAACTTCGATTTAGTCATTTATTTATTTACACATAGATGTGGGAGACATTTCGGACTCAAAAAATCCACATGCCCTAATTATATACTTATACATAGATGTTGGACTCATCAAGGACTAAAAGTACTCTTAGACTAGATCAGTTTTAAAGAAAACAATTATTCTATAATCATTTTAAGTTTTTTTAGTTTATCATCTAAGCACTTTGTTGGTTTAGATTTTTAATTCAATCTAACCTAAAATTATTTGAATTGGACTGATTTTCTATTATAGGATTTTTTTTATTTACTTTTAAATAAAATGTTAAATAAATAACAAGATATATAATCAAAAAAATCAAATCTCGGATCTATATCACTTATTGTTTCCTAATCAAATTGTTTTATTTTCGGACGCCTTTCATGCTTGGGGTCGGAGTAAACACACAGTATGTAGAATTTCTTATACATTATTATTGTGCTGGGGGGTATTCTTTTGAGTAGGGTTAACAAGCTCCTATAATGGGATTATTATTGAATTTTTTGATCTTCTGAAGCGACAGCTGTTATTGTCATGTTTTCGACTAAATCTTGAGAAATATGTATTATCATAGGGTTGTACGTCTTTTACCTTATTGTTTATAAATTTTTTTATTATAATATATATATATATATATATAACTTAGTTAACTTTCAAGTATTTCATAAATTTGAATATTTGAGTTAAGTTTTTTATTAAAATTTTGTCTATTAATTAAGTATTTAAATTTTTTATATTTTTCATTTAATTTTAAAAAAATGACTAGTATGTTAGTTCTATTATCTTCTTTACTTGTTTTCATGTATTAAGAAATAAAGGTTTTATGATTAATATAAAATTATTTTACAATTAATATCAGACAAATGATTTTATTATTCTTATTGAAAGCGTGTTGGATAATAAAGGATTGTCATCTATCACTTACATTAATAATGATAGATGACATAGAAATCATCGAAAATCATAACGATCTTGTTATCTAACACATTTTTAATAAAAGTAATACAAGTTACATTTAGAGATCGACTTTTAGAGATTGAGTATGGAGCTTATCCTTAAGGAGAGCGGCTTTGGGAGTTCCGCAATGGTGACCGGCCTGGGGTTTTTAACCTTCTGGAGATAGGCCTTGGGGAGTTCGGCTATAGAACTCAGCCATTTGGTGTTCGGCTATGGAGTTTAACCTGGGGAGCTCGACTATGGTGCATTGTTTTGGGGGAAGGGATTGTAGTATAACTATTTTGTAATAGGGTTGAAACACCCCTAAAGTGGTTCTATTAATTTTATTTTTCGCCATTCAAAAAAAGAGTTAATTATTGTTTTATATTGACAACAATATCATTTTATATTAACTACAAAATCTCACACATGAATACAAATAAATAAGATTACAGGACTAGATAATAATCACATTAATTAGTTAATGAATGGAAAAATTAAATGGTCAGATTCAATTAAAAAATATTAAATTTTTAAATACTCAGTAGAACAAATTTTTTTAATAAAGATTCAATTAAAAATACTAATATATGAGAGACTTAAAACTTAATTAAGCTTGCAAATATATATTATTAACTAAAGAGATCTCTTTGATATATATTAATGAATTCAAATTGATTAGGTAAGATTAAATTCTTTTTAGGATAAATTATTCTATTATAATTAGGTTACTTTTGAAATACAAAATACAACATTCACTACAAGAAAAAATGGTTTTACCCACAGCCAAAATTCATAGGTAACCGCAAAAATCTGTGCCCACAGATTATCCACGGACAAACATCCGCAGGCAATCTAAGCATATGTAATTTACCTACGGAAGTTGAGTCTGTGGGTAATTGAAGTCGTGGGTAATACTCATCAACTCCAGTCCTAGGTAATACTCACTTACTCAAGTTCATGGGTAATATACAACTTAGTGTTTTTTTTCTTATTATTTTTAACTCTTTTTCTTCTTTGATTTTCTCCATCTGTGCAGAACACTACAAGAAAAAAGTTATTTAGAGACCAATTTTTAGCTACCAAACGAAATGGATGCTAATTGTGACCAAAATAGTCACCAAATTAAATTTTGGTTACTAAATAACTACAAAATAGAAGTAATGATTGAATTTAGTCACCAATTAAGTCAAGATAATTAGTATCTAATATTAGCTACCAAGGTTTTAGTGGCCTACACCATTAGATTCTAAATTAGTCTATAACTTAATTAGATACCAATTTAGAATCTAATGGTATAGGTCACTAAAACTTTGGTGGCTAATGTTAGATACCAATTATCTTGACTTAATTGGTCACTAAATTCATATTTTGTAGTTATTTAGCAACCAAATTTTAATTTGGTGACTATCTTAGTCACAATTAGCAACCATTTCATTTAGTATCTAAAAATTAGTCTCTAAATGTTTTTTTTCTTGTAGTGGAAAGACTTCTGCATTTTTACAAACTGTTTTATTATTAAATTTTCAAGCCAATCAAAGGAACTTAAAACAGAAACAAAGTTCAAGGAGAGTCACTTGGTTTTTTCTTCTATGCCACCTCCATTGTCCAACGATGTTATTTTCCGAAAAATTCCTTTGCATCTCTAGAAAAGTCTCACTTTATCTAGCAACAGGGAGAGACTTTGACTTGGTCAGACGGAAGGAGAAAACAAAAAGAAAAAGAAAAGGTTCAACAAATTGAATATGTGTGGAAGGCCCTATGGTTTTCATTTTCTTCTAGAACCACCAAGGTACCAACGCCAACCATGTCTCATCTCGTTAAAGCTTTACATTGCACTTCCAATATTACATTGTCGTCTCATCTTCGCAATCTGCTTTCCTTCGCGCTTTCCACTTCCTCCTCATCTTCCTCCACAGCTGCTGTCAACCACCACCCGAAGTCCTCTTTGTCAAATCTAGGGAAAATCTCCCCAGGCAAGGGCACCAAATCTTCTCTTGTTTGCATCATTGCTAAAATTGTAATGGAAAACAAAAACAAAAACAAAAAATGTTTGATACCTTTGTTATGACTCTAAATCCGTTTGTCTCCTTTCGAATGCGTCCTCGACTTCTTTAACTTGTCGCGGGTTTGCACTAACGATGGAGTTATTTTAATAACTCGTCACATTTTGGAAGAAGAGTTTGAAATTGGGTCACATTCGAGATTTAAGAACTAGGAATGAGGGTTACTTTTAGATGTTTTTTGTTTAGTAAGGATTTCTTTCAAATGTTTTGATTTTAATAAGAAGAGAGAATTGTTAAAAACAAAAATGTTGGAGATAAAAATATATTATTAAGAATTTTGATTTAAATTTTTAATTTTATTCCTGATTTTTATTTTCTCACCACTCTTTATTAGTAGATAACTGTTTTGAATTATATATTTATAGAGTTTCTCATTCCATTCGCGGGTAACAACTTTACAGATGAAAAATTTAGTGAGTTTAAGAAATTTACCTATTACCAAAAAGTTGGTGAGTAATTATTTGTAAATAATTGGATTTTTTTATTAGTGATTTAATTAATTAAATTTCCTTTATATTTATGTTGAATTAAACTTCTTAAGCTATATAACAATACACATTCAAACAAAATCTAAAACTTTTTTTTAACACTTTAACTCTCACGTCCATATTCCTATAATTCAAGCAATTAGGATAACCTTTCATTATTTCATAATTATGTACAAGGTATAAGTATGTGTCTAGCACATTCAAGCTAATAAACTTAAGAATCAAACTAACTGTAATTCAAACATTTACAAAAGAGAGAACTCAATCATAAGGGAAACCACAAAAATGAAGAAAAAAAAAAATCAACTAGGAAAGAGGAATGTCTTCAATCCCCATATTTATTTTATTGTTTTCACTTCTTACGATTTGTCCCAATTGGGGATTACCATAACATATAATAAGGTCTACTTTAACCTAATTAAGGACCTAATATAGTCAGTCCAAATGATAAAAAGAATGAAAATATGAAGTTCTATCACATAGACAACCAAGCATGGCCATGCCACAATCTTCACAGTCGTGCACAGTTCAAAATCCTTCAAGGTCTTCATGTTTAAGACTGGCACAGTATGCCAAAATCTGCACGACTGTGTTTAAATTATTTTCTTTTTTCTTTTTATATTTGGAATGAGTTTGGAGAGATCTGCGTTGTCATATACAACTTCTGTAAAATGTGTTAATTTGCACAAAATCAAAATATCACCATTACTACAAAAACATAAATTCTGCATGTTATTTACAAATTACATCGATTGTTTTACAACTGCATTCACACTTTCGTAAATAAATATAACTTTTTACGCTAATTATAGATTTCAGTGACGTAGCATCAATTAAAATTTGAGTCGAAATAAAAAGTATATTTTATACATTAAAATGTAACTAATGTAAAACTTTAAAGCATATTTAATTTAATGAACACTCTATTATTTACCATTACGAGACTTTGCTCCAATTTTACTCACATGGAGTTATGTTTCCTCATACTTTAAAACAAAGTTATATAGGTTAGAACAATCTTATTATTCTATTTTATATATTATTTGTTACTGATAGAAAAAAAAAAAAAAACGAAGTAGCATTCTTTCCATACGTTTAAATGTCATGTTTATAATGTTATACTCTTTGTTTTGTTAGCGTAGTCTGAAAATAATTAGTTTTAGGATTTTTACCTTTGAATGTATCTGGTATATGGATGACTGATGAATCACTTATGCCCTAGCTACATTCACACTTTTTTTTTCCTATCAAATAGTATGCTACATCACTGCAGCATGTTAGTCATATATATATATAATTCAAAACAAAATGAAATTAAGCTAAATCCATTCAACAAAATACAAAAGACTATATTCTGAAAAATCAAATCTATTCTTCGAATAACTATAAGTCTAGTTGATCACAAATCCCATTAAGAAATAACATAGAAATAAAAAAAAGGCCTATTACAAATTCTGATGATCTCAGAATATAAAAGTCGAAGCCTACCGTCTCAAAGAACATACTGCGATGTAACAATACATGGGTAGGTAGTATGAATCTTTCTACCACAAGATTGTAGTTTTCTTTCTCTTTTTTTCACATTATTGTATCATAAAAGAAAACCATGGGCAGCTTTGGTACAATAACTTGCCCATGATGTTACAATACGTATAAGATTCTATACCTTATTCCGCTTTGCATGGAATGCAAGAATCTAATTATGATATCTAGAAAACACCCTGACATCATAAATCACATGCTTATACGTACAACTATAAAACAAGTGGTACATACGCATCAATTATACTATGTAGGTATGTTAAGTCTGGAATACGTAACAGTATAATGATGAAAGATACCATATATTATACGACAAAAAAATGTGACAGCGATTATTTAATTTAAAATAGACCTAGTATTGCGTGTTGTAGGGATGGACGGTTTGTGGCCCACACAGCCTTTTGAGAGGGACTCTGATTTTTGTTAGTTTGTGAGCAGACAAAAGCAGAGAAGCTTCTTATCCTCTCCCTCTAGGTTTTCACACAACACCTTACACATAGAATCTGTTCAAAAGCCAAAGGCCTTCTCTTTGGAACTTTAGCCCCTCAATTCCCATCAAAATTACTCACCCCCAACCACATCCCTAACTGCTTTATTTCTTTTGTGCTACCCACCTAAACCCAACACTTTGTAATTCACATAAATTCTAGGGGCATGTCCCCACTACTTTGATCTCAACAGTGGCCTATTTAGTTCCATTTCATATAAGCTGTTTTGGTTCATGTCCTGTGCCACCCATTTCCAAATTTTCCTCTCTCTCTCTCTCTATCTCAATCTCAATCTATTTCTCTCTCTAACATTGATCTAACTTTGCCATGGCTCCAATGAGTCTCCCACCTGGGTTCAGGTTCCACCCGACTGATGAAGAGCTTGTTGCTTACTACTTGGAGAGGAAAATAACAGGTCGTTCAATAGAGCTTGACATAATTGCTGAAGTTGATTTATACAAGTGTGAACCTTGGGATTTGCCAGGTATATATTACATGTGACATCATGCATATATATATCATTCACATCATGACATATATATTAGCATTTAGCAAGTTATGATTTTCTTTTCTGATGGCTTAACCAAACTAACAATATACATTCATTTCCAATTTGTTTATATATGAAAACAACAGATAAATCATTCCTTCCAAGCAAGGACATGGAATGGTACTTTTACAGTCCTAGAGACAGGAAGTACCCAAATGGGTCAAGAACTAACCGTGCAACACAAGCTGGATACTGGAAAGCTACAGGGAAAGATAGGCCAGTGCACTCTCAGAAGAAGCCAGTTGGTATGAAAAAGACATTGGTATACTATAGAGGTAGAGCACCACATGGCATTAGAACCAACTGGGTTATGCATGAATACCGCTTGATTGAATCAGTGCCTGGTGCTGCTCTTTCATCTTTGAAGGTATTATATCACAAGATACTCTTTCTTTCTTTTTCTTTTTTTTTTATCAATTTTCATCAACAAAACGAAATGTTATAATGACAATTTATGTAGTATATATGAGAGGCTTTCAAACTTACACAAGAGTTCTATTTGAGCTTCATATTCAGTCTATCCACGTAGACAAATATAAATCTATAATGAAAGAATAAAACCACCAACATCTTATCTCACAAGTCACTGCTACTTTCTGTCTTCATCAATCTTCACTGTTTTATTTTCTCTCTCGTTTAGATGGAATGTGTTTCTGGGGTATTTGATATTAATAATTTTGAGGTTTTATGAATATAAATATAATTAGAAAGTGAGTGGACTATGGTTTTTAAAGGAAAACAGAAAATGACAAATAAAGGAAGACACAGTAGATCGTGCATCGTTTTTTCCGTTAGGTTAATGTCTTGAAGAATAGTAAGCTTCATCCTTTCCAAAATTTTGTATTCCTTCCATTTTTATTTTTTTTTGTTTCTATCTCTCTCAGTTTTCCTTATATCATGTATTATGTCATCTCACGCATTTATTTTGTTTTTTTTTTTTTTTTATTTAGTTGTAACTTTT
>Ga0209700_104180_pt1 | contig 26428 bp, 15 predicted proteins | sample SiratroredBW_FD_187528 | JGI IMG/M metagenome (GOLD analysis project Ga0209700, IMG submission 187528) | Root nodule microbial communities of legume samples collected from California, USA - Siratro red BW (SPAdes) (version 2) | ecosystem: Host-associated > Plants > Roots > Nodule | place: USA... | reverse complement strand
CAAAATAAAGGCAAATTTAATTTAAGAACTTAAATAAAAGTCTAAAAAAATTACAAATTTATTTCAGCTTTTTTCAAGAAATAAATGGAATATCTTTCTGGCATCTCTTGTAAGTTTTTTTTTTTTCCTTATTTTGCTTTTTTTTTTCTTTTTTGCTTTTTTTTACATGCGTGTCTAAATTTTGTATCACTTTAAAATATTATAAATGGTAAAACAGAAATAAAATGCAAAATCTCCTTATATATTGATATAGATAAAAATAAGATAATTAAATATATTATACATTGTATTGAAGTATTATGTAATAAAAAGTTTATTTATATAAAATAAAACAATTTAAAAGCATAATTACATAAAATATATGCAATTACTTCTCTTTAATGTATACGGAAGTCTCTTTCTATTATCTCTCTTCTCATCATCTTTTTTAGTTTTTTTTTTCTTTTTTTGTCTTGTTTTGCTCTATTATATTTAATTTTATATATTTTTTTAAATTAGTGTTTTTTATTGTAAAATTTGTGTTATAATGTTAAAATATTATCAAAGGTAAAAAAAAAATAGTATGTGTATACAAAATGACGAAATTATTATATATTGTTATAAATTCTTTATATTAATGAATATATTTTTTTAAATTAATTTTTTATAGATAATTATTTATTTAATATATTTATTTTACGTGGCTTTTATTTAAATTTGAGCTTTTATTTAAGAAATTTAAATTTAAGATTAGAAGAATTTGAAATCTTCCTATTAGAGATAAAATTAATGGGATGGGGAATAATAGAGACTTGCATGTTAAATGGAACTTGAGTGAAAGATAATAATTCTTTTGCATTTGGAAGGAGAGAAGACAGGAGAAAATTTAAAAAAAAAAAGTAATTTTTCTTACATATTCTTGCATTTTAATCATGATATTCAATTTAAATAAATTATAATATTAATTTGTATTTTAATAATTAATTTTTTTAAAACATTGTTGTTTGTTTAGCTTCCTGTTATTTCTTATTTAACTCTTCTTTTAACTATAAAATAAAACTAAAAAAAATTATTTATTTAAATAAAAGTGTATGCGAATAGTACTAGTTAGAGATTATGTGGAATTGTTAATAGACAAAAATAACTAAGTTTGAAAGAAGAAATGTGTATAACAATGAAAGTAATTCCTTTCATTATTGTTATAGATTATAAATAAAATTTCAGTATGTTTATTTATTATATTTAACAAAAATATATTTTAACAGATAATTAGTTAATTCATTTAAATATTGTTTTAATCCTTACCAATATGTCTCAGTTTGATTTTAATTCTTGAAAAGAGGATGTTACTTTTAAATAGCATTGTGTAGTAATTCATTATAATTCATATCATTAACTATAATTAGGCTAAAAAAAGTAGAATATTAAATAAGATAAAGGTAATAGAAAATATTTTAAACTAAGATAATTGGATTACTTTTAAGTATATAATTTAATTAGATAATATATATTTAACATAAATAACCTAATTACAAGGGAATTACATGTTTAGTTTCAATATTCAGTCTCCTACTAACAGATTTTATCTTTGCTTGTACATCAGCGACTAAAAGTAGTAACAGTAAGTGAGGCAAAACTTTGATATTATTACTGTATTCTGTGAACAATAGACCAAAAAGAAACAAGTCTGAGACAAAAAGTAATTCAAGAAACTAAATAACTGAATGAATCAACCTTGATACACTACTAAACTTTTTAACTGTGTTCTAGTAAATAAATTCCAAATCCAAGAACTGCATTATGTGGCTCATCCAAAACAAAGGTAAAATACAAGCATGTACACCAAAATAATGTAAATGAATAGAGATCAAAACCAGAATTGTTCATAGAGAAAGGCTTGTTTCAAAAGTAACTTGATTGAGATTGCAGGAGCTCAAGCTCAGCTAACACTTTTGCAACTGTTGACTTCAATCTAGAATCACTCTTCTGAGCAAGATCAATAAGAACCACCTGAGCAGATTCTCCATACTTCACTCTATGTTCTGCAACTTTGAATATTCTCTCCAACATCCATATTGCTTTTTCTTGAACCTTTGAATCACCAACTTCAAGACTTTTTATAATAGCTTGCACACCTGATAACTTGGCAATGCAACTGACACCACCTTCCCAGATTTCATCTTGCAGAAGAGTAGAAAGAGCATGCAAAGCAGCTTCAACTGCTTCTCTCTCAGTATCTTCCAGTAACTGGATGAGGGGAGAAACAGCACCTGCCTTGACCAAACAAAATGTGCTGTTGACAAAGCAATATCCATCATGGACTTCACAATATGCATTCACAGAAGGAGGAACACACAACCACCTTGACTTTCTAGACTTTCCAAGAGACAGAGAATTCTGAGACAGTTGAGAAAGTGAGACTGCAGCCCTTGCTTTTGTGATTGGTGAACCGCTTGAGAGCAGTTTTACAAGCAAAGGAATCACCCCTTGTTCAGCTGAGAGAAGTTGTAGTTTTTTGTCAGAGGAATTTGTGAAGCGAATAATAACACTGGCAATACTCTCTGCTAAGTTATTTGTTGTGGATGAGTTACTTCCTGTGATATTATACATGATGGATATTAAAATAGGCAGCAAATTTGCCCTCTGCAGTATATCAGTCACCTTTTTGTTACTAGCAGGAAGATTACTCAGTATGCCAACTGCTGCAGCCCTTTCACTGTCTGATGTTGAAGTTGAGACTATATTAACTATGTTTAAAAGGTGAGTTTCATCAAGATGTTCAGTTAACTCATCTGTTAGATCTTTAGAGAGAGTGTACAACAACTGCAAGACCTTACTCCTGACTTTGGTTGTGTTCTCCTTTAGAAAGGGTAAGAGCAGCTGAAGTGCACCTTTTTCCTTCATTTTGCTTCTCACTCTGGATGCACCAGGATGAGAGGCTATGTTATTTAGAGCTTCTAACAAATGGCCCTGGATTATAGGGCTGGAAAGATTCAAAAGTGAAAGCATCTGCTGAGCCACATCTTCATTGACAAGGATGGATTCAGACTGAGCAATTCTTGCAAGAATGGCTGATGCAGGCTCACGCAACGTCATGAGGACAGATGTTACAGAGAAAAGAAGTTGTAATAGAGATCCTGCAATTCCGGATCTGATCAAACGCTGCACATTTTCTTTCAAGGTTGACAGATTTTGTAAAGCATTTAGAGCTGATAACTTGGACTCAAGTTTCCCAGTAATGAACATATTGGCAAGGGGCTCAATTGCCCCATCTTCTCCAAGGGAAAGTTTGCTGTTATCAGGGAGTTCCAACCTTGAAAGTGCTGTCGCCATTAGAATCTTGTTCATGTCAGAACCTACAATACAAGGTTCCAAATTCAGATACAGGAAATGCAGAATCAACTTGAAATTGATCGTATGTCTAAGGACTAAAATGAAAGTTCTTTTTCTTATAATGAAAAGTGTTACGTATAGGAACCGAGCATTTATTTAAACCATGATAAAAGACAGGATATTATTTACCCTGCATGTAGTATTTAGATAAAAGAAAACACAACAAAATTCAAATGACAGAACACTCAATATATAAGATATCAAAGTGTGGGACTAAGTCCTATATTCAGTAAAAATGAGAAAGTTGTAGTTTTAATTCCTTGTTTAAGTCTGGCTTCAGTTCTCATTGTTGTTTAATCTTTCTGGTGTTTTTTCTCCTCAATTTTCTTAGCAAATATTAGGTTTAGAAAGTGTTGATTCAGTTAGGCAGACATAGCCAAGACTAGCAAATAACATTGAACTGGATTTAAGTGTAAATTATATTATCCCAAATAAACTTCCTCAACCAAGGACACTACACAAAAGCATTACATGCTCCAACAAAAATAAAATTGTTTAATAGATGGCTTTAATTGAAACCAAATGCTAATTCAGCTGCTTCTACTGCAAACAAACTCAACCAATGTCTAGCTCCTTCTGCATAAATTTATAAAAGTATAATATATATACTCCTAAATTACCTGTAATATCATGAATGATGAATGAATGGACCACATATATGGTATCAGATAAGGAAAATCTTGCATTACCTTCTTTCAAGTACTGCACAAGTGGCCTAAAGTAGCCAGCCTCAGCCATATGAAGTGCATTTTGAGTATTACTGGACAACATATTCAATAACTTTGCTGCGTCATGTGAGGCATCAGGGTCATCCCCATTAAGTATAGCAACTAACATAACAATGCATCCTTGAATTCTTCCAATTCGGCGGCGAACAGCCTGAATGTCAGAGAGCTCTACCAACAGCCCTACTGCTTCCTTCCTCTCCTTTGAATCTCTTGTGAGTGACTTCACCACTGCTGATAAGAACTCAATATCTACCATCTTCTCCTGCAGTGAACTACTCTATAAAGCAAGCTAAAACAACCATAGGTGCAATGATTTAGACCAACAATTGCAAGAAACATGTTATTGAGTTAAGGGTTTTACCTTTTTGTCATCATTTCCTGAAGCAATACTTCTCAGCAATCGCAGGATTGCCAACCTGTTATCTGCCTTACACGAACCTAGACGATTGAAAAGAATGGCAAGAGTTGCTTCCTCGTTAATCAAGCCACCATCAAATCTTTCACTCCTTATGAACTCCTTGAGTCTCAAAAGTGAAACTGCAAATTCTTTATCGTTTCCATTCTTAAGTTGCAAAACAACATCATCAATAGAAACATTAACTATTTCCTCTTCTATTTCTCCAGCCAGCTTCACATCACTGCCAGAAAGCTCTGATTTTGGACTTGAAGCCACACTTGAACTGCTGTCAAATCTCACATTCATCAATTGTCTTTGCAATGTACCAATCTTTTCTCTGAATTCCATGGAAATTTCTAGGCTGGCTACGAGCAGAAGGCCACAGGATCGTCCTATGTCATGTGTTATGTCCTCAATTTGCTTGACCGGTTGCCTCAAATTCGAGCTTTTTGTCAAAGCTTTGGCACGCCTCAGCTCATTCTCAAGAGATTCCAAGGATTTTCTTATAGGTGGCTTGTCAAAGACTGCGTTTTTGTCTCTTAAATCATTGAAGATTGGAGAGAATTTCTCAACCAACATGGCAAACTCACCAAAAATATGTACCTCATTCTCAGAGTTCCTAGCCAGAGAAGCAACCTCATCGGCTAAAACTATCAGCTCTGACAACAGTTTAGAAAAATTTCTCTTTTCCACGATTTCCATCAAAACTGAGTTTATGCAGCAAAAGAAAAATCATTCATCACTCATCGGTTACAGAAGATCCTCAATTCGGCAACAGTAGATATCTAGAACAAAGAACTAACATAAAATATTAATACATAAACAAAGAAAACCATACAAATAACATATACAAACCAGAATAATCCAGCATAACTAAAACCAGAAAAAAGTTAAGGAGAGTGAATACTGAATTGAACCTATCTGAGAAAATGCAAGGATGACTTAAGAAACAGACAATTTGACTGTTTGACCTTAGAACCAAAACTTGCTTAAAGCTGAGATTTTTCAGATACCCAAATTCCAAACGAGATCAAAACCACCCACTTCTTGTTCTTCTCGTTATTGGGTTTCAAAGCAGAAGGTAAAAACAAGTTGTTGATTTTTTTTTCTTACGTTTGGTTTGGAATATAGCAAGGACAAGGTGTGATGTGGGTCATTATCAGACGGCTATGACCTGTTAAATATAATAAGGTGGTGACATATGGTTTCTTTGCTTTGATCGTCATGATCACGTTGTGCTTCCAAGCAAGTGAAACTGTGAATGAATGAGTGAATGATGGAAGACCAAGTCAAGAGCTGAAGCACAAGCACTTCCTTCTCTCTCTCTCTTTCTCAGGACTTTGTACTTGGAAAGTGTTTTGTGGTTGGATGCTTTTGCTTGGTTTTCAGTATCATTTCCAACCATTTTTCTACTTTGAATGCTAACCAGACTTCTAGAGGGTGGGTGGGTCAAACACTCAAAACACTGCACAGTACCCGTCTGAATTGAGCTAGCCTGTGGGCAGAAATTGCCCAAGCAAATGCCACATATTTTTACATAAAATTGTTATCACTTTTGTTTTCAACTTGGTTGGGATATTAGGACCACTAGGGGCTTCACAAGTGGGATAAAAATAAGGAGAACTACATCAAAGTTTGGGTTTAATAATTTTTTTATGGTTGTTATGTATTGTCAATTTTACGATTCAATTAAAAATATCTAATGTATAAGGGAAATGATGTTATGAAAATTTATTTTGTTCATTAATAATTAAAATATTATGTCTATTAATTAAATTTGTTAAAAATTCTTAAAAGAATATAGTTTATAATTAAAAATAGTAAAACTAATATTTCGAATTATATAAAAAAAAACTGATTAGATGGACTAGTGTTTTTATAAGGATTTTTATAAAAGATAATTTTTATAATAATATATAAATTTAATGACAATTTTAATCTATGAAGATCTTTGTTATTTTGACTCACATGGCACGGTTTCCAAAATTTTTATATAGATAACATAGTCTAGAATATGATTGACACAGTCTAGAATATAATTCACGGTGTCGTGAGAAGTTAGAATTTGATTCCTAGTAATTGAATTCTGAGTGACCTATGTTTAGGTTGTTTCTCGTTAGAATACTATATGGAATTCGTTCTTTGGAAAATCGATTTCTTAGGTAGTTTTTTATTTATTTTTTCATTTTAATTTAAAAATAAGGTGAAGGTGGAAAATTTTTGAAAAAAAAATTATAGAAATTAATGAATTTAGATAAAAAAAATATTCAAAAGATATATAAAGAAATATTTAAGAATAGATGTATTTTAAAAAAATAGATCAAGAATATTTAAAAATAGATATATTTTAAAATAGATAAATTTTTAAACAAGAATTTTTTTTTGTAAAAAAGGATGGTAAGAAATAAAGGAAATGTATGTGATATAATTAAATTTATTGAATAGTTAAAAATATATTCATTTTAAAAAATAAGTGTATGTAATATATAGATTTAGAAAAAATAAAAATTTTAATAAATAATTAATTTCAAGTATACATATTTTAAAGAAATATAAATTTAAGAAGTATGTGAATAAGTAAAGGAAAGAAAAACTTGTAAAAAAGTAGTAATTGTTTGAAATGAAATAATTTGAAGAAATTTTTTGTAACATCTTATATTTTTTATACAATAAGAACTTTATTATGTAGAAATTATATAATAAATCTAAATATAAATATCCATATATTCATCGTATCTTTCAAAATATACTTCTCCACACAAAATTAACTAAAAATCTTTTTACAATTATAAAATAAAATAAAATTGAATTAAACTTCTCTATCAGTTCACTAATGAGAGTCACACCACCTTTCAACTGTAAAGTAGATATACTAAAAAAATCATAAAATCACGAACAACCTAACTATATTAAAGAATTTGATCAGATATTTTTGCTTTACTCAATGTCAAGAATCTATGGGTGACCTCTAATCCTTAGTTTGATAAGGAAGGAATGCAGAATTTTACAGAGAAGACAAAAAAAAGAAAAATAATAAATTTTGAGAGAGAATTGATAACTTTTATAAAAATAAAACAGAATATCTTTTTAAAAAGATAGTTGGTAGTTTTTTATAAAAGTAAAACATAATATCTTGTTCTATATATAGAGAGAGTTGGTAGTTGTTATTATAAAAATAAAAACTAAATACTAATATTTATTTATTTAAACAATTGTTAACAAAATATTTAGGTGTTATTTTATTTATCTCTCAACCTAAATTATAGATTTGTTTTTATTCTGGAGTTATTTTATGGGATATTACATTTTTGAACTAAAAGTGTATGAATATAAAGAACTTTTTAAAAAATTAATAATGAGAAAGGTAATTATATGTAATAATATTATTTATGAGAAAAAAAGTAAGGAATCCGAAATTTATATAAGTTAATTTAGGAAAAATAAATAATTTAGAGATAAGGTAAAAAAAATAGTTGTGAAAATAATTAGTAAGTGTGTAGCATATAATGTTTTTAGACAAGTAAAAAATTAGATAAATAGATATTTATATATTGAAAGAAAATAATAAAATTTGGTTAACGTACGATATAGTTTATATATATATATTAACAATTTTATGTTGGAAAGAACTAAAGTAGAAATATATAATAGTAGAATGAATAAGAAAATATTTGAATGGTTAAGGAGGAATTAAAATTTGACATAAATGCTTGTGAATGGAATACCCATAATAATTGGATGAAAAAGTAAAAATGAAATTAAACAGGAAAATATTTACTCAAATATAGATATTTTGATTTCAAATATAGATATTTTGATTTCATGGTGATCGATACAGGTATTGTCTTCTAAGTCACAACTAATTCGTCAAGGGTTATTTTGCGTAAATCATTGGTTTGGATAAAGAGTTTAATGTTATCCTATGATTTTCATGTTGTATACTTGAATGTAGTGATTGCATTTTTTGTTTAATGATTGATCTATGTGTAACATCATTGTCAAATTTGATTTTTATTGAATCGTGCACAATTTTTTGAATAATCACTCTAAATGGACGACGATATTTGATTTCGATGACTTCTTTGATGTTTCGAAATTATAGTACTTAGGTTATGTTATGTAATAGTTAATGAGAAGAACAGTTGTGCTAGATTGTCATTGTTCTTAGGTTGTTACATTTGTAGTTAAAATTGTAATCTTTTTGATTTTTCATTACAGTTGCTCTTTGGGTAAGTCTCCTAAAGTAAAGTATTGCCTAAGAGGAAGTGATGGAATTGAGGTTCATGGAAGAAGTTGAAGTTAGTTGGTTTAAGAGTGTCACAATTTGTTTTGTAGCTCTTATAAACTTAGCATATAAATGATTGTGTAATAGGAAAATGAGACTTACAGCTAATCATTTAAGAAACATGGAGATTCATTGATATCTTAATAGCATGATACGTAAGTTGGCCTTACTCATTGAGTTTTGGTTAGTGATAATACAAGTTCTTTAATGTTGTGGTATTTAAAAGCTCCAAACCAATGCAAACTTTGTCTTTGATGAGACTGAAGTTGCAATTGTAAGGGATCTGGAATAGTTTAGGAGATTGACATTAGAACTTAACACTGTCGTCGCCTTCTTTAATTTGACTATTTGCAAACATAGTTATGAGATAAGAATTGAATTAATTTTCAATCTATGTTATGGAGAAGTTCTCCATTTGAAGATGAAGGGATAAGGAAGATGATCCTACAGAAATAGTAGGTTTGATGTGGTTTTTTGGGAAGGAACTGTAGGGGCTTTTGTAGCGTAAAATTGGTACGTGATTTCATTTATAAAATGAAAATGACATGAACATGTCATAGTGACATGTTATAAAGATGTGGTAGCGTGCATGTTTATATGATGACACATGTCCTAAGTCATCCCAACCACCCAATGCATGTTAGGGTAGTATCTCATGTAAGACACTCTAGGTCAATACGTATTTCTAGTGATGATGACAAGTCATAAACTTGTGACAGTATGCATGTGTATGTCATACATGTTTCTTGAGTCATCCTAACCACCAAATGCATGTCAATGTATTATCCCATCAAAGACACTTTAGGTAAGCATGCAATTCCAGTGACGATGACAAGTCATAAACCTATGGTAGTGTGCATGTGTATGTGATGAAACATGTCTTGAAATCTAAGACGTTATTGGTCAACACGTGTTTCCAATGACAATGACAAGTCATAAACCCATTACAAGTATGTTATGAAAAGTGTCTTGAGCCACCCTAACGACCCAATGCAAGTCAGGTAATATCCTAGCTAACACTTTAGGTCAACATGAATTTCTAATGGCTACAACAAGTCATAAACATGTGTTATGGTCACTTCAAAGCCACCAAACCTAGTTTAACACTCTTGTTATGGTCACTTGAGCTATATTAAATTGAAGACTTTATTAGAGTGTGATATGGTGAAAGGCTACCCATATTTGAGTTCCTAACTCAACTTTGTGAACATTGTCTTTAAGGGAAGTATTGAAGAAGTATATTCAATGACAAAATAATTCTTAGCATCTTAGTTATTGTAGCTAATTTCATTTTGACATCTGTAACCTTATCAATCATACATTTAATGGAAATAAAAGGTACACACTCTTTGTCTTTGATGATTTGAGTGTGGAAGTTGTCTTTGATGATTTGAGTGTGAAATTTTGGGTGTCTTTCCTTAAGAAAGGTAAATCACTTAATGTATTTAAGAAATTTAAAGCATTAGTTGAAAAACAAGTTGGTATCTTTATCTAATTTTTGTTTGAGATGGAGAATACATCTCTAAGGATTTTGGTGAGTTCTGTAATGAATTCAAAGCATTACTTGAAAAACAAGTTGGTATCTAAAAAATAACTCATTACCTTATACACACCAAAACAAAGTTACGTAGCTAAGAGGAAAATCAGACCATTATAAATATGGTTTAGAGTGTTTTGATAGAAAGATGAGTTCTGAGATATATTTAGCTTGAAGCTGTAAATTGGGTTATTCATATTTTGAATTAAAGCCCAACCCTTATAGCAAAAAACATCACAACTGAGGAGGCATGGATCAAATTGATTTGTTTCTTACCTTAGAATTTTTTAGATACATTAGATGTATTCATGTACCTAACCAAAAAATGGGCAAGCTTGATGAAAGTACAAAATATGCGTTATTGGGTGTGAGTGGGAAGTCTAAGGCTTACAAACTTTATGATCTCATCAATAAAACAATCCATGTAAGTAGAGATGTTAAATTAAGAGGTTACTGCTTGGAATTGGGGTGAAGTAAAAAAGCAAAATGCTTGATGTGAATGAATTGAACTCATGGAAGAGTCTTTCCAAGCAACTAAGTAATCCAAACAAGTTTTCATGGTGCAACAACAACTACTAATACAAAATTTCAAATCTCAGACTCAAATTTGTTTGACCTTTCACCAAGAGCTTTAAAAGTCTTAATTGAATGAAGGGATATAAATTTGCAAACATGAATGATAGATCTTTTCACTAGTGATTATTTAACAAACAAAGATGTTATAAATTTTGTAATCTTTGCTGATGCAGATCCAGTATAACATACAACCAAGAATAAAAAAGTCAACACTGGAAAGATACAATATATGCTAAAAATCAACTTATACAAGGAAATGATACACGGGAGTTGGTTGATCCATCATTAAATTGTAAAATTTTAGGTTTTAAGTGAATTTAATTTTAGGTTTTAAGTGAATTTTCAAGACTAAGCTTAAGGAAACCAGCAGGATTGGCAGATTTAAGGTTACACTGGTCAAAAAATGTTATACTTAGAAGGAAGGGATCAATTATGAGAGACTTTTTCATTAGTAACTTATTTTGAAACCATTAGAATTGTTGTTGCAATGGAAGTCATAAAGAACCAAAAGTCATGTAAGAGAAAAACAACCTCTAAGACACTAACAAAATCTAAACCTAGGGAGACTTGAATGATTTCTGAAGGAATCAAACTTATAACAAAACCTAAACCTGGGGAGACTTAAGCGATTTTTGAAGGAATCAAAATTAATATGTGAAATGAAATCATACCATAAAAATGCAGGCTTATTAGCAATACTAAGATTAGCAAAAGCATTAACACATTTATTTTCTTTTCCCTAAAGATATGGGAAATGTTAAAATCTATAATCTTGTACCAATAAGAGGCCTCTGCTAGTGAGCTTTCAAGTTTCATTGGACAACACCAATTTGGGAAAGCCTGACAAACTAAAGAAGAGTCACCTTCAAGCCAAATGTGTGTATAATTTTTCTCTTTAGATATCTGAAAATGCCAGTCATCAACTAAATATAAATGGAGGTCTTAATGCCCAAATAGTCAGTAAAACCTCCAATGAACTTCCTTAACTAACTCTAAAGATACAACCACATGTAAGATGTCTAGGACACATTAACCTTAAACCCCTAGGCATGGTCAACTCCCTTAACTTTGGTAACCTTTGAAAATCTAGATTGTACATTAAAAGATTCAAAATGCAAAGGTTGGGCATGTCCTTATACATATATTTAGAGGATTGTTTACCTACCATTTGAATATTCCAACAAACCAAATCAAAAGCAGATTGAAAATGTATAGGTTTTCAACAAACCAAATCAAAAGCAGATTGAAAATGTATAGGTTTTCAAAAATCTCTTATGATTGCTAACCTTCTAAATTATCTAAATAATGAAAGTGATAGAAGTCAACAAAATGTCATAAACAATTGAACTAGTTGTCTCAACAACAAAAGAAAAAATATCATTATTGGAAGAATAAGAAAAGATAGGAAAAAGCTCGGTTAATGAAGATAAATTTTTTTTTAGCAAACACACTTAAAAAAAAGATGATGAGTTAGATTTTCTTCATGAATATTGCAAAGACTACATTAATAACGTAAACTAATACTTATATCTTAGAAATGTAATAAAGTAAACGATTATACAACAACATCAAAAGAACTAATGAGTTGGCAAGTGAAATTATAGTAGATCAAATAGTTTTCTTCCAAGAAAGAGAAATTAAATTATTATGTATAAAAACATGAATAGTCTTCATATTAAGCATATACGAATTATCCATCATCTATATTGGTTCATCCTCTTTAGCGCAAATAGTCACATATTTGAAGTGATCAATATCAAAAAAGACTTAAAGAAACTAGAAATATTTTAGTCCAAACCATTCGAACCAATAGACTTTACAATAAAATTGAAACTAACATGTTTAGAAAAGTTAAAATGATAAGAAATAAGCCTATCATATAGATACAATAAAATTATTACTAATAATCCATTTAAAATTACGAAAGATAATATTATATTAATCCTTAATATCAAGCAAAATAAATTAGAGTTTCAAGTCAATTTTATCATTCATATATATATTCTCTTTAAAATTAATCATGCGAGTCCACTATGAGAATATAAACAAAACAAATAGTGTAAAAATTTCTTTATACAATTGAAATAAGTAATAATATGTGTAAGAAAATTAAGAATAACAAAGAAACATATTAACATATAAGTAATAATAATACAAAAATATAAATAAACTATAACGTACAAATTAGCTGAAATAACTTATGAGGTAGAAACTTTTAAAATAAACTGATTTAAATTATTTACCAAATATTTTTATATTGGTTACGTCATTTTATAAGCTAACCAAATAAACTAATATTTAACTTATTAATTTTATCAAATACATTCTAGAAAAAAAGTAATATATTAGATATTAAAGTGACTTAAACTTTTTCTTATGAGTGGACTTTGTTATGTTTTGCTAACAATAATAATTTGTTGTTTTGTTTAGGTAAGTTTATTTAATAATGATTTTAAAATAACTAATTTGTTTTTTCATAAAAATAGGCATTAAATAGAATATATATATATATATATATATATTAAAAAGGAAAAATATTATTAAAAAGCAATCATTCACTACAAAAAATTTCATATTAAAAAGATTTTACATGTCTTTAAATATGTATAATATCTAGGATGCAAGTTTTTTAATCTAATCCATTTAATCTTTGGGTTTGGGTCCACTCCTTGCACGTTAGAATTCGACGACGGATACTCTTTGTACTCCCTCGTTTATTACTACACTTTCTCTTTTCATTTTTCTTTTTAAACTTAGTGAATTAGTTTTCACTTCCCCTAGTGCAGTTGGAAGCGATAGATACCTTATTAATATATGTCCACTAGTTATGAGCGAATAATGTTATATATCTAAAAACGATTATAGTTTCAATTACTCATTCAAATAATATAATAATAATAAGGTTTAATAGAAGTAATTTTAACATAAAATTTAATATTGTTTATTAAAAACAGAATGTAATATTAAAATTAAATTAAATTTTTTAATTTTAAAAGTTGAACTATGTAAAAATTTTATGGAGATAAAAATTACCAAAAATAAATTTAAGTCAACTTAATTTGAGTTAGTTCTAATTTAAAATTGGAGAAGTTTTGGTCTTCAGAGTCTAAGCCCAAGTGTCCACTGAAAAACATGACAATTTAGACGCGTTCTTCCTACACCTCGATCGCTTCATCTGTATTTTTATATTTTTTCAAATATCAAAAATATCCTTCCTTAATTATATAATTCAATATATAATTCTTTTTCTTATACTAAATTGTGTAATTTAATATATAATTTTTTTATACCAAAATATATAATCTGATATACAGTTTTTTTTTAGTTCGATATAAATTTTGTATATAACAAATTATATAATTTAAAATGTATTTTTTTTATTTCGAATTATATAAGTTGAAATATAAAAAAATTTATATACTAAATTATAAAATTTAATATATAAAATAAAGTTGTATATTGAATAGTATAGTTTAATATACAAAAATAGTGTATCAGATTTTACAATCTAAAATATAAAAGAATTTCAAAATATATGATTTATTTAAATTTTTTGTTAAAAAGTAAGAAAGTACGGAGGTGCAGGAAGAAATCGTAGACAATTGAAGTTCGATATCAGCTGGAAGTTCAAGAGAACTCGTGTATCTATTAGGAAACCTGATATCATTTTGACGGTAAATATTTTCTGCAGTCCCATGGTTTCATCTGCACCCATGTGAGAGTTAAAAATACCCTTTTATCCTTAATGGAAAAATAAATAAACTGTCCAACACGCCTTTTCATCTTCTTCAGCTTCTCAAGTGCACCCCATCTTTATTTTTTTTATCTTTCTAGTACCAAACCCGGCAAAAGCATCATCCAGGTGCAATTTTTTTTTCCATTTTCAACTAAGGGCTACAATTTGTTTTTTTATTTACAAAAATAGGTAAGTTGTGCAACAAAAGTATCATGCCACGACTTTAGGCAAATATGAATTAAAAAAAATTGCACTGAAATCGTGTCACATTAGCACAACTTCAATGTAAAAAAATGAATTGAAATCATGTCAACGTGACACGACTTTGGTGAAAAAAGAATTTACACTGAAGTCGTGACAGGTTGAAATAACTTCAGTTTCAGTTCATTTTTTTACACTAAAGTCGTGTCAATGTGGCACGACTTCAAGTGAAGAAGTCGTGCTTCCATAACACGACTTACCTACTTTTGTAAAAAAAAATTTACACCTGTTTGATAAAAAACGAAAAAAAATACACCTTTTTGATGCTTTTACCACCAACCTCCACCCTCGTTCCTGTTCTCTAGCTTCATTTTTTTGTGTTGGAAATCAGTTTCACACCTTTTCACCAAAAGATTAGGTTCATGTTGTCCTTACTGTGCTAGTTCGTAAGGTTGGTAAAACATGTTTTACATTTTCGTTTTTGTCTTGTTGTATTTCAAATTAGATAATCTAAAAAGTTTTCGAAAAAACAATTTATAACGAGTTAACTAATTTTTCTTCTAGCTCATTCACGGTGAACCCTAAAGCTTAGGAGGTAGTTATTCTCTAAGTTCACATCAACCATTCAATCTACTCGCGCTTAGCTTTGTTGGTCTCTTTCACTTTTGTTCAACTATTTGTATACTACATAATTACAATGTGGCAAAAGCACCAAACAAATGTATTTTTTTTCATTTTTTATCAAACAGGTATAATTTTTTTTTTTTATGAAAATGGGTAAGTCTCAATTGAAGTCGTATCACGTTGGTACGACTTTAGTGTAAAAAAATGAATTGAAGTCGTACCACGTTAGTACGACTTCAGTTTATTTTTTTTACAATCTCGCATTCACTTAAAGTCGTGTCACGGTGACACGACTTCTTCATGTTTGTAAAAAAAAAAAAAAAGGTTACACTTGTTTGGTAAAAAGTGAAAAAATTGCACCATTTTGATGCTTTTGCCTTACAATGTCTCCAAATTTGCACCATTCTCTCTCTCTGTTTTCCTTCATCATCTTCTATGATTATACACTGCCTTATTATCAGATACTGCCCTGACGTGACAATAAATAAAATATTTTAATTATAAATTGTTGTAAATTATCATATATATAATAACCTTAAATATTTACTTTTTTATTTTTAATCATTAATAATTGTTAAAAAAAACTATATTTTGTGTATAATATGTCTTATTTTTAGATTTTTAGATGAGATACGTGAGCTATGGGTGGCGGATCATTAACAAAAATAATGTTAGACTACATAAATTTAAATTTTAAAATCAATTTTTTTATAAAATTATAATTTACATATGTATTTGTTTAAAATGAATAAAAGATACTCACTTTTATTTATTTAAATATATGACAATACTCAATGAAAAATCTTATTTGAAAAATTTAGAGAGTAAAAAATTAAATAATTTTGAAAGAGTTAATAGTTTGCAAAAGAAAATTTAGAGAATTAATTACATAAATTAATTTGGAGGTATAGGATGTCGAAAGATGGCTTGTGGAGAGATATTTTGGAAGCAAGATATGGATCATGGAGGAATATGGATATATCTTTGATGAATAGGAAACAATTATTGTGGTGGAAGGATTTGTGTAGGATAAGTGGCAAGGGTATACAAGGTAACTGGTTTAAAGGTAGATCTCGGTAGAGTTTGGTGGACGGAAGCCGTGTTAAATTCTGGAAAGATAGGTGGGCAGATGGGAATGTATTACAAGAGTTATTTCCTAGGTTATATTCTATTTATCAATGCAAGGATAGTGCGGTCGGTGAACTTGCTGACAGGGGGCAAATTAGGAGTGGAGAGTGTCATAGTTGGAATCTAGGCTGGCGTAAGGAGAGGTTTCAATGGGAAAAACTCTTAGAAGATCTATTGTTGGCTACAATTTCTAAAGTGAAATGGAATATGGATGGCGTAGATAGGTTGTTATGGGTAGGAAAAGATCAGTACGAGTAATCAGTTAAGTTTGGATATAGTGTTCTTAATAAGGAGGATCTAATGCAGCCTTTGGAGGTTTTCCAGATGTTATGGAATTTAAATATAGCCCCATCAGCGACAGTTTGTGCATGGAGATTATTGTTGGATAGACTACCAACTAGGGCAAATTTAAGCAGAAGGGGAATTATGCTAGGGAATACGTGGTGCCCTTTGCGTCAAGAAGGTGCAGAAACTACTCAACATCTTTTTACCACTTGCAAGGTGGCCCAAAAAGTTTAGATTAGTGTAAGAGTTGGGTTGGGAATGTGACTGTTAGACATGAAGATATCAATATTTATTTTCAGAGCTTCCATTTATTGAGTCAAAGTATCAAGGTCAATAGAGTGTGGGAAGGGATGTGGGTGGCGATTGTATCAGAAATTTGGAATTATAGAAATAAGATGGTCTTTAAAGGCAGAGTAGTGGATCATGAAGAAATTTTTTTTCTAGCTCAGTTGAAGGGTTGGTTATGGCTTAAATATAAGAGATTGGTAACTTCTTTCTCTTTTTCGGATTGGAATTTTTTACCATTGAAATGTCTTCGATCTTTGGTTTAGAGTTTTTTTTTTTTTTTTTTTTTTCTGGAGGCCTGGTGGGAGTGTGAGGGGGCCGGGTGGGAGAGTGCTTGGTCTGAGTTTCAGTAAATATCATTTACCATTGTATGAGTTGTCTATTTTGCAGGTTCACAGTAGTCTGTGTTTTGTGGTTGTGAACTTTTGTGCATCTCTTTGTGGTGTTGTCGCTTCTGTTATGTATCACCTTGAGGGGCTTAGTTGTATGTTGTTGAGTACCTATTCTTTATTTGTATTTTCTGGTGGTGTAACTCGAATGTTGTACTTTTCTGTGTTTAGTCTGGTATTATTCTTGAGATAGGTGATTAGGCCTGTGCGTATGTTGTTTTAGTCTTATTTTGTTGTATAAGGGTTGGAACACCCCTGAAGTGTTTCTTTCAATTTTATTTAAGTTTTGTTGTTAAAAAAATCTAATGCTTTAAAATATAAATATATAAAGAAGTTTGCTTCTCACGTTAGATTTAAATGAGCATTATTTTATATACGGATTGTGAAAAACTCCTTTAACTATAAACCATCAGTATCGTTTGCGTAATATATTTAAATATAGAATTTATATAAGATAGATGACGTTATGTATATATAAGTTTGTTTTTATTAATTAAATTATTGGAAACTTAACGTTGATATGACTTAATTGTTTTGAGATAAAAATAAATCTTGGAAATTAAATTATAATATTTTGATTACCATATTAAAATTGGAAACATGTTATTTGTCTATAACAATTTACATTAAGTGTTGAGTTATCATGTATTAATTTAAATTCATTTATGTATTAAATTAGATTGATACTAATTCCTTTTTTATTCATGTTTTAATTTAGATTTATAACAATTTACACTAATATCCATGACACATTCACGTATCTATCTATAATTATTATAATTAAATTATTACAATTTTTATTTTGAGAATTGAACCTTTATGGTAACTTAGGTTTTGGATATCCACGACGTTTGGTCAGTGTTTTCCTTATGATATCTAGTTCTTGTGTTTATAAAATAGACATGTGAATAGTTAAGTGTTAGGTATCCAAGTGTTAGTCTAAGTCTCACATTGAATAAAAATGAGTAAGTTGAGCAATATATAAGAAGAAGAAGACCCATAAACCTATTGCCTTAAGATTTTGGGTTGAAGGTGGTGTCCTTCTCTTGTATGTTGGACCCATTTCTCATTCTTATAAGATCTTCCCGGTTATGCCCCCTCAGATTCTCCTAACAAGTGATATCAGAGCCGAAGGTTCGTGCCGACGTTCTCACTTGACGGGAAGGTTTTGGGTTGAAGGTGATGTCATTCCCTTATGTGGTTCCCTTATGTGGTTTGACTCATTTCTCATTCTTAGGAGATCTTCCCGATTATGCCTCCTCGGATTCTCCCAACATTAAGGTAACAAAAGGTTAATTTGGCCAAGATAACATGCTATCTAGGTAATTAGACATGTTGAGTTCTTCTAGTAGACAAATACTTATAATTTTAAATATTGATATCAATCGTTATTTGATCACTATATTAATAGAGAAGTGAAGAAAGAGACACATATATTTTATTTTTCATATAGAGAGTCAACAACGACTATAGATGATGTGACACTGTAATTGAGTCTTCCCAAATAGTGAACCTAGAGTCAGTTGTTAGGTATTCAAGTGTGAGTCTAAGTCCCACATTGGGTAAGAATGAGAAAATTGAGCAACATATAAGAAAGAAGACCTGCAAACCTAATGCCTTAAGGTTTTGGGTTGAAGGTGGTGTCATTCCCTTATATGTTGGCTCAGTTCTCAGTGAGATCTCCCCGGTGTTTTTCCCCTCGGATTCTCCCAACATCAGTAGTGGTAAATTAGTTTGATTGTGCCAAAAATTGTTGAAGTACATACCTCCTTAAAATTTGATTAAAGGAAACACTTAACATGCATGAGAACATATTGTTGCCAAATACATTAACGAGCAAAGTGCATCTCATGTATCTTTTATTCTTAACTAACTTGACACATGTCTCAATTTATAATTGGGGTTCAATTGTCTTAGCTTATCTTTATCCTGCTTTAGATCATAGAATTAACTTCAACTAAGATAACATACGAGGTTGCATGCTAATGTTGTAGTGTTGGGCTTGGGAAGAATGAAATGTCTTTTCCTATCAATTGAGTCATCAATTGGTGAAGACATTGTTGTAGGACTTGAGTTCCACTTGTAAAAATATGTATTTTTATCTTCATAATTACTTCCTTAAATGAAACTTCAAATTATTATTATCCTTTCTGTTGTTTATAATATATATATATATATAGAGAGAGAGAGAGAGAGAGAGAGAGAGAGAGAGAGAGAGAGAGAGAGAGAGAGAGAGAGAGAGATAAGTTGGTCTCTTCATAGTTGCAACCTAAACAGGTTTTTAATGTAATCAAACTCACATCCAATTTTAACAACATTTATCATCTCATACAAATGACAATTTTTGTAGTTCTTGCGGACTCCTTATAACTGGGATGACGTCACTCTCTTAATAACTATTGAAGTTTTTTTCTCTTAGTAGTGTTGGAGATCCCACATAGATTAGAGATGAGACTTTTCAATAGTTTATAAGTAGATATAAACCCACTTTACAAGCTGCTTTTGTAAGGATGAATTAGGCTTACACTCATTTCCTAATATGATATTAGAGCCTATCCTAACAAGGTTGTTGGACTTATCAGGCCACCCCCTATCGGGTCGTTATCGGATGACCCTTACATATAAGTTTCACGCTCGAGTTGAGAAGTCTCGGCATGAGAGAGTGTGTTGGAGATCCCACATCAACTAGAGATGAGGCATTTCAATAGTTTATAAGTGGGTGCAAACCTCACCTTACAAGCCGATTTTGTAGGGATGAGTTGGACATAAGTAGAATAGTGTACCTCTGATTTGTTTTGCTACTGATGAGTTTTATGAAGTTAGTCGGGTAATGAATGATATATTAACCATAATATCTAGTATTTATCGCCTCTAAAATTGACATCTAGTTCACTTCGTTTTACTTCTCATCGTGTACTTTTATTTATCTACGAAATGACATTATTGACATGCCATAACAACCCCAACCACAATCTCCTTATCAACATGTTGGGTCTTCTTGTGGTCAACAATTTCATGTTGGTTAGTCCAGCCAGTTTAGTCCTCAACAACCATAGTTGTCTACATACATGAATCATCATTATTGATTGTCTTTTCATTCTCCACAACAACAAGTTCATCACACATACAATATTTTTCTTGGGCAACCAGATCCTTTTTTTCGGTCCACTAAATATGTTTAGAACTTCAACATTCACCCTCCATCTGTATACAATCCGACATCAACCATACACTATTATCAGCCCACAATGTCCTCACAAGGATCCGATAATGAATGTGACAATGATGATGATGATGAAAATAAAAATAATGATTTACATCACCTCCTTCAAACCACCACCCTCCACAAAGATCTAAAAGACAAACAAGAAGACCACCTTATTACATTTTCTCTAGTAGATAAACTACTTAATGTAATGTAACAATATTTATATTATAACTTAATAACAATTTTTCCATCTTTCTTCGTTTTGTAGTCAAATTTACAACTTTAATCTTTTTTCTAATTTTTTTCACATTTAATTACTAATTTCTAGATTTTTACTATGTCTCTTCTTGTTATAGTTTATGAAAAATTATCTATTACTCTTAGTTATTTCTCAATTGCATTAATTTTTAATTTCACAATTAATATTTTCATATAAAAAATTTATACTAAAATATCAAACACCTATTTTCTTTTTTTTAAATGATACAAACGTTATAAGAATCTCATGCAAGCAAAAATTGGTTTAATATATAAATAATTGAAATCGTGGTGTGCTGACACAAATTCATTTTAAAAAAAATCTCAATTAACATTATTTAAAATCATATAGTTTGTTGAACATTATCCAAAGTCTATTTAGAGGATCAAATCATTTGATAAAGTTTTGATGATAACAAAATTCAAGTATACATTTATATTTGATGACTTATATACATTGCGCAATTAGCATTATTATTATTATTATTATTAAAGCAGGAGTCACATGGTTCATAAAGAGATAAGTTTCTTATTATTCACTTTTATGTGTTATTGATTTGATTTTATAACATTATGTGCTTTAAAGTTTATATTTGTTCATAATAAAAATTATTCAAATTATTATGAAATATTTAAATGTGATTAATTGATTTTATATCATATTGTACTTTAATGTTTAGATTTATTCATAATGGAAATTATTCAAATTATTGATGAGTATCTCAAATATAATTTCTCTATGTTATTTTAAATTATTTTCGATACAGAATTAATCAAGTTTAATGCAGTTTAAAATATTAGAGAAATATTTCCAGTTTGAGCTCCATACATCAGAAAGTCAAGATTGCTCTATTCAAGCATCCCAACGGCTAGTTTCTAAAAAGCTAAATATAGAGGAGCAATTTCAAGTTGAAGAATAAGAAGTAAAAAGAGAAATACACCATATAATACACTGAAGAAAATATACTGAGTGTCTATTGTCAATTTGCTATTGAGAGCATATAGAATTTTGGGTTGTATGAAACCATTGTGTAATTATTCACCATTGTGAAGTAAACCCTTGTGAGCTTTCATTGTTCTCTCTTTTGAGAGTGTTTCTTTAATTCTTGAGTGGTCTTGATCTCAAGGGGAGATTGGGACTGGTATAACCTAGAGAGGTTTGTGTACTTGTGATAATCTGGAGAGGTGATTTGTGTACTCGTTATAACCTGAAGAGGTTTGTGTACTTGTTGTAACTATTTGCTAAATAGTGGAACCTCTTGAACAATTTGTTTAAGGGAGAAGTGGACGTAGCCCAAGAGATTAGGGTAAACCAGTATAAAACTGCTTGTGTTTATATATTTTTGCCTTGGTTGGTGGTTTCTTTGCCTTGGTTGGTGATTTCTATTTATAGCAAATTGAGTTCAAGCTCCATTCAACCATTTCTGAAACCAGTTGTTCCTACATAGTTCAAACAAAACTTTTCTTTTTATATTAAAATCGTGTCCAATTAATATAACTTCACATTCATACATTTAAAATTGTGTTATATATATATATATATATATATATATATATATATAATTTTTTTAATATTAAAATCGTCTCATAGCAAATTTCATCTATAATAGTAGTTGGAAGTTGATCGGTGATCTTAAGTCATTATTATTGCTTAAATATGTTAACATTAGGAATTGTCGGATAGGCAATAGTTAGTGGAAGTCCACATGCTCATCATCATCTAAGCTTTCCTAATATAACCTAATAATATATTTAAGCACTAATAATTTCTTAAGATTCTTGACCAATAGGAGTAATTGTCAAACATCTTTGGTACTTGGAAAACTATTTATATACGTGGAGAGACAAAAGGAATCAAGAAATAATCGGTGATGCTGACCAGTGGTGATAACATGGCAACGCAAACAGACGAAATTTAGGCTGCTAAATTTTTTATCTTTAATTTTTACATTTTTTTGTGACAACTTTGCTGATTAAATATATCATTTTCCCACCAAAACAAATTTATAATTCTTATTATAACGATGATTTTAACTTTTAAGTACAAAGTTAATCACACTTTTTAGGGCACACATATGTAAAAGACACCAGTTGATTTTTTTATTAGAAAGGGTATTGATGCTTCTGTATCATGAATATAAACGAAGCTTTAACGTGTTCTTCAATAAAAAAAATTATCTGTATGTTGAATTATAATTAGTTGGTCCGAAACAAGTTTTTTTGTTTTAATAATTTTAAAATAATATTATTCCGTGTTTGGCAGAGAGACATTTCTTAGTAATGAATACAAAAATTGTAGAATTATATTAGTATAAAATTTGATTTTTTTTAAGATATAATTTCATTTGTTTCACCGTAAACCATTTTAAAAGAAGAAGAAAAATTAGATAAATTGACATCAAAGTTGCATGTAGTTTATTGACATTTTTATAATGGACTAAAATATTTAAAACTAATAGGCGAAACCAAAATTTAGCTTACAAAACTGTTATACAAACTGTTTGTATGTTAAATAAATAATTATAAATTGTTTGTATATTCAACAAAATATAAATTGCAATAACAAATAAGACGTAAAACTTTTATTCATAACAAATAAATAGATTCAATACTATAAACTTTGAAATAAACGGTAATATTACAAACCCACTTAATTTTATAACTTTTGAAAAACTTACATACATAAATTATAATCGAAGCGATCTTAAAGTAACTGTTAAAATTGCTACATAATTGTTCATGTTCATGAGAAAATACAGAATAAGGAAGATATACCTAAATACCTTTAAATTTATTTTAAGGCAAACATATGTTTATGAAAGCAAAGCATTACACTAATATATGTTTAACATGAAATTATCATTTAAAATATTTTTCAATACAAAATAATTAATTAGTTCAGTATAATGCTAGGGATTAGAAATAGTATTTTTTTTTTAATTTTAAAGGAACCAAAATAAGATAATTTTTTATAGGAACCGAAATTAAACTCACTCATTTTACATAAATTAAAACCACATTTAAATCAATAAAAAATAAATAAATTAGACGAGAGAGTTTATACCAAATAAATTATTTATTTTTCTTGTTTCTCACTTGTCATCAAAATTTGTTTTCAATCATGCCTGAATTGGATTGGTTGGATGTTGTGAAATTCATTAATTGGGGCACGTGTCCTCCTAATTCTCCACATGCAGAATTGTTGTTACAAGTACTACAGGTGTTTAACAGGCAATGGTCTATTTCTATTATTCATATTTTTAAGGAATTTAATTGTGTGGCAGATTATCTTGCAAAATGTGTGGTTTATGATCATACTTCTCTTTCTATTAGGTCAGTTTTCTCTTAATTCGTTCCATTTCAATAAATGTTATTGATAATGACCCAAAATAAGAACATATCAAATCATCTTCCAGTTAGGTCAGTTTTCTCTTAATTCGTTCCATTTTAATAAATGTTATAGATAATGACCCAAAATAAGAACATATCAAAATTTTCAAGATGTGATTGATTATTTTTTTTAAAGATTTATTCGTAACTTATTGCATAAGTCTTCTAAAATACAATAAAAACTTCTCAAGTAATATGAAAAATTTTAAAAATAGCAATCAAACTCTTCTATGAAAAAATATTTATATTGGTATGTTTTGAAGAAGGAAGAAGAGTTTCTCTTTATAAGTAAACACCTCTAACTTATTATAGATACTATTAAAGACGAAACAAGAATCTAGTATTCATCCCGTTCAGATACATTTGTAATTATAAACATTAAAAACCAATTACATAGATTTTAATTAGTTTTAATAACTTTTAATGATTTTGCAATATCCTAATTCTCTTACAATTAGAAATAAAATTGTATAATTAAAACATTTGGATAACTCAATTCAAACAATTAAACATGGAAAACTAAAATTGGACATTTGAGATACTAAAGAATGGATTTGATAGAAATGGATCTATAAGATCAATATCTTATAATTATTTTAACCAAAAGACCAGAAGAAGGAAATACACTTCAAAGTTCCATAGCTTATTGCAACAATTTTTGGGGAGTAGAGTTGGTTCATTTTTTTCCTTGAAGTCTTAGGGTGAATGCCTTCAAGGACAGAAGGACTTCCTTCAACCTGTTCTTAGCATCTTCATCAATCAAGTCACCATCATTGTTAAACTTTGCTGGTGGCTGGAATGCATTGATGGAGAATTCAGGTTTGTTGATGAAATGAAGATCCAAAAACACTCCAATTTGGCGTAGATGATAGTGTGATTTTGCTCCACCATGCCCTCCTCCAGCACTTACTATTGCAGCAGCTTTTCCAGCCCAAACATTTGGTGGTCTTGATGCCCAGTCAATGGCATTCTTTAAAGAACCTAACATTAAAGGGAAAAAAAATGAAAATTAGCAATTTTTTTTTTTTACTTAGAGGGTATTTACATGGCTAGATATGATTTATGTCAATCTAATTCAAATCAACATAAGTCAACGTTCAGTTGACATAATTTTCAGTATTTATGAAAGATTTAAGATTTGTTTTTTCCACAATAAACCCATATGAGAAAATTCTATAAAGAAATTTGGGTCAACTTTAGTTTTCCAAATAGATTTATTTTGATAAATAAGGAATTTTGTTAAATTCGATTTATTACAAAAAAGAATCCAATTTTAACTTGAGGAAAAATTGATTTTACCTGTGACGGAATAATTGTATTCAGGGGAAGCAAAGAGAACGCTATCAGCTGCGAGAATCTTCTGGCGAAAAGCTTCGACTTCCGAGGGAAAAGTTCCATCTTTCTCAAGATCAGTGTTCAGAAAAGGCAAATCAGAAATATCAATGTACTCGATTTCGATTCCTTCAACGCCTCCTTTGGTTAGCTCAATACCTACATCGAACCAAATTACAACAGAGTTCAACACATATTCCATTTTCATTTTTCTTCTTTTCATTATTATCTAATAATGTTTATTTATGGATTTTTAAATAATTATCATTATGTAAAAGGTATTATATAAATATTTTTTAAATCTTGTCGTTTCTGGACTAATATTTATGGACATATATGAATGAATCTGAAATTCCTTTTTATAAGTAAATAAATAAAGTGATGAAAAAAGAGAAAGGGAAAGTAGGAACCAGAACGAATGAGGCCGGAGTTGAAAGAGCCCTTCCTGAGGGAGCCTGAAAGCGCCACCACCTTAATCGCCGACGAGGATGCTCCGTTCTCCGATGCCATCTTCTGTCCTTTTGATCTGTGAGTCCATGTTACGCTGTGTGTATTTATATACATTATGTGCGGGTCAAAAACTTTAATAAACGATTTTTTTATTGCCGTCTAGAATCAGTACCACAAAATTGAATATATATACATATATATATATATATATATATATATATATATATTATTATTTATAGATAAACAA
>Ga0209700_104179_pt1:5000-10000 | contig 26434 bp, 15 predicted proteins | sample SiratroredBW_FD_187528 | JGI IMG/M metagenome (GOLD analysis project Ga0209700, IMG submission 187528) | Root nodule microbial communities of legume samples collected from California, USA - Siratro red BW (SPAdes) (version 2) | ecosystem: Host-associated > Plants > Roots > Nodule... | reverse complement strand
GATAACTCTCAGATAGAGTATTAGAAGGGAAAAATCCTTTAGATGATGAACTATTGATTCTAAGCCATCTCTGGCAATGAATCAACAATTCAAAATGCTTTTCTTGCGTATTCTTGATAAACCAGTGTTTATATATAGATGTAGGAAGATTTGTTTGGGAAGTAAGAAGTTCCCTTGACATCTCTTCATCTGTAAAGAATTGTCGATGTGAAAACACAGAGACAAAAGGCTGATCTTTGAATAGGAAAAAGAGTGGATCCGCGGGGTCCCAAATGAATTGGCTTATTCGAAAAAAGCCCTGTTCTTTGGAAGATCTATCTCGTGTCTGGTACTGCATGGTTCCACCCTGCAAGAACTCTGAATCATTCTCTTGAAGCTCATCCTCTTCATCATAAATGATCCGCTTGTCCCGAAATGACCTGGCCCAATAGGGAAATCCCAATGAATTGGGCCTTTCAATACAATCAAATAGAAAGCCCCAAGGGCGCCATATTCTAGGAGCCCAAACGGTGTGATTGAAAAAATCCTCCTCTATCTGTTGCGGGTCGAGGACTCCTCCCCCTTCTTCAAACTCCGATTCATATTTTTCATAGAGAAATCTCTGATCAACGATAGAATAAGATCCATTTTGAATCCTATTTAAGGGATTCCTTGGTTCGGACCGAAGAAGCAATGTCACTCGATCCTTATCAAACTGACTGCAATCTTTTTCTGTACGTGAGGATCCCACCAGAGCGCCTTCTACTTCTAATAGGACATGAACTAGATCAGAATTCTTCTCAACGAGTCCATAAGATGTGATCCCATTTTTTTCATCAGGTCCGGGTAGAGACCAAAGGTCTTGAGCGACCGATCCGGCAGAACAACTCAAAAGGTAAAGAAGTATCGTTAATATCTTCATACTCGTTCCAAGTTCGAAGTACCATTTGTACAAATAAGAATCCCCCCCGTCACACGATTTCTTCTTCATATAGATAGAGATAGGATCTATGGAGCAATTACTTAGAAGTACATTTTGTGAAACAGCCCTTCCTATCTGATAGAAAAGGATCCCATGATCCTGAACCGATCTTACCTGAGATCGGAAATGCCAAGTTTGTCTATGAAGAACAGAGCTAATTATATTAGTGTCTATGATGGATTTTTTTTGTATAATACTAATCGATAGGGCCTCATTGTTAAGTGCTACAAGATCTCGTACATTTGAACCCATCGTTGTGGACCCGAATCCATTAGTATGGGACATTTTCTTTTCCAAGTGAAATCCCCTAGTATATGAAAGAGTGAAAAAGTGTTTTCGTTGTTGTGGAATAAGAAGCCTTCGTATCTTAATGCATGTATTGAATTTATTCGGAGCTATTAGAGCTGGATCTACTTTTTGGGGAATATGAGTCGAAGCAATAACAAGAATATTTCTAGTGGAACATCTTTCACAATCCCTGGAGAGATAGTTCACTAAAAGACCGAGGGATAAGTAATTCGACTCATTCACATCCAGATCATGAATGTTAGGAATCCATATTATGCAAGGAGACATTGCTTTTGCTAATTCGAAGTGAAAGGTGATATAAAATCGGTCTATTTCTGGCATCATATCCATAGTTAGCGTATTCATCATAGTTAGAAGCTCCAGCTCCATATCAAGGTCACGGTCGATATCGTCACTATCGTCACTATCATCAATATCGTCACTATCATCAATATCGTCACTATCATCAATAAGAAAACCCTTAGGCTTGTTATCCAGGAACTTGTTCAGAAATACTGTAATGAAAGGAACATAGGAGTTTGTCGCTAGGTATTTGACCAAATAGGATCGTCCAGTTCCTATAGAACCTATCACTAAAATACCCCTACTAGGGGGAGGTAGGGCTAAGCGGAGCGAAAAGGGTTTTCCATGAGATGGGAAATGAAAACTATTAGCCCCCCACAAGGTTTGTGAATAAGTAATTGTCTGATAATTAGCAAGGAATATACGTCTTTCTACTAAACAGGATGTATTGAATTCATAAATCATTAGATACTTTTTATGAATGTCAACTAAGTATCGTAAGTAAATTGCTCCCGGTTGTTCACTTATTTGATAACCAGAGTTATTCTTTGATAAAAGATCACTATGAGTAAGACTCAATAGAATTTGATCAATCCTTTTTTCTGTTGTTAAGGTAGAAAACTGAACCAAGAATTCTTTTTCTTTATCATCAATCGAATCAGTGTTCCAGACCCAGGATTCTAGTTGATCATCAATCCAATCACCATTCACGTTTTTTATTTTTCTTATGAAGGAATAGATTGCTTTACTTGGATGACTTAGATGTCTCGTATTTCTCGAAAAAGCGATTCGATTGATGGGATTTGGTATAATACTTATGAGATCGATGAGATTCCAATATTGATTCTTAGAACGTATGGATTTGACCCCATAAGCGGGACCACCACCCCATAGCATGTTGCCACCAAAAGCAAAACTACGTATTTCTTCTAGAGAATCTCCTAATTGTTCCAGAGCAACTAGAAAGAGATTCTTTAACCAGAAAGAATTCAGTTCAGATGTAGGATACCTATCCAGAAGTTTTCGCAACTCAATCATGTATGATGGAATCATCAAAGATTTTACCTTTTCGAACTCTGTCTGTAACTCACTATAGACTCGAGAAACAAAGAGAAGATGTGTACGAACGAGATATCCAGCAACAAGGAGAAGGAAAAGGATTGAATAGAAGAACTCCTGAACATTTAGCGATCTCAGATGTGTCGATATCAATAGTAACTCATTATTTCGATGAGTCATTTCTTCGGACAGAAGAAGATTATGGAAACAATTACCCGGAATCTCACTTATCAGATTCCATTGTGGAAGACACAATGGAATCTGACGAATTCGCCATAATATATCTGACCCATGCATAATATCATGAAAAATGGATACAAATTTTTGGCTGCTACTTAGTATCGGCAATAGGTCTGAAAAAATATCTAAAAATATGAAATTTAGATATTTGTACCCCGTCGAGGTAAGGAACCATGGTATATATGTTTGGAATAGATTCCATTTTGAGAGAGTTGAAAAAACACTATCTTGTTGAAAGGTTCTATACATCTGACCTTTCTCAAGGCATTTTTGTAGACAAGAACTCCGTTTTTTCCTTTTTTCGGATGGTAAATCTTTCTCAGAACATGGAGTGTGAATCCAACCCATGTTTGAATTGAAATTGAGATACTGATACAAGTTCTTCCCTTCTGAATCAGGTAGATTCATATCTGAAAGAGGTTGACAATAAGTTTTTTCAAAATGGACTATTTGTCCCTCTGTTAGAGGTGTTCCAGAAATGTCTGCGATCGAGTAAATAGCTCCACGAACGAATGGATCGTATCGAATTGGAAAATGGAAAGATTTGTAGAAGTTATACCCTTCGTCGCCACTTTGCGGAAAATCGTTAGGTATCAATATGTTAGATACCTGTAACTCGATTGGTGAAATAGTATCTCTCTTCAAAAAAGCATGTTTTTTTTGACCATCGCAAAAAGAAAAGATTTTGTTGCGAATGAACAAGATTTTGAGGAATTGTCCATACGTAAAATCATAATTATTGATACGGGCCTTTTCCACATAAAAAGGGAATCTTTTGTTACAATAGAAGCAGAAGTGATATTGATTATTCAAGAATCGAAGTCGATTTGCTTTATAAAAATAGTATATCAATGAACTTCTATGAAATGGTTTCACGGGATTCAACCAATTGTCTGGATCGTGGGATATCATTGAGAAATAGGAATCTGTGTTATCAAAAGATTTCCTGCGATTCTTTCTAGTATGGAATGAGTCAATCATCCACTTTGGTATCTTATTGAAAAAAAATGGTGATATTGTTCCTCCATTGATCAAGAATTTCGATTTTTGGGAAGTATCTTGGTCATCCAATAAGAAGGGTTTCCTTTTTTTCAAATGAAAGATTTGAAGACCTATTGATTCTAATAACTGATTACAGAGTGGATCATTCGGACCTTTCAATTCATAGATGTGGATCTCGGACCTATGAATGGGGATACCCCCAAAACTCACAAAGAAAAAAGAAGGAAGTGAGTTAGACAAAAAGAGAAGAAACTTGGGCAAAAAAAGAAGTAACTTGGACAAAAATAAACAAAGTGACTTAGACAAATCTTTTTTGTCGATAACCTCAGACCAATCAATCGAATATTGATGAATATGTAATCGATCGAACACTACTTGAAAACGGCTATTCTGCTCAGAAATGAAATAGTCCAAATGTTCCTGGAAATTCTTGCTCCCATTGGACCATTTGTATCTATATGCATTAGGATCCCAATTCATAGATCTCTCCGTTCGAGAAATCAAAATAAGAGGATCGAACCATTTCTTCTGACTCTTTTTCAAACTTGATAAATGTTGGTTGATCGTGTATTTCATTCTAGTTCGATGATTCAGAGTATCATTTCCTATTTGATACCTTTGAATTCCATATTCGAAGTTGCAATTGAATCGATTCAATACATTTCTTATGTAACCATGGGTGCTATATTGGATTTGAATCAGATTTCGGATCAATCTATATTGATTGACTGCCTCCATTATGTTGTTGCTAGCAAATACAACTATTTTAGGTTTTGGATCTTCCAAATTATTCCCGCAAGAGGTCTGGACCCATTTTTTTATGATCCTTCGATAAAAAGATTCATTCTCTTCATAAAAAAGAGGAGGTAGAACCAATAAAGAGTGCTTTTTCGATTCATCCCTGGAGTTCAATAACTCATTCAAGAAATGTTTTTGATCCAATCCGGAGGAATCAATAGAAAAATCAAATTCCTTATGATACACCAGATCCGGCTCGGTTATTGATAGAGTGAATAGATCTGCCATTTCTTGAAATAGATCTTCTGATTCAAAATCGTGGTGTAACGTGTATCTCCCCCTGTTCCGGTCATGGAATAGATGAAAGAAACCCCAAAATGGATTTTTGTTGAAGAATGAAATCTTATTG